>Ga0182011_10000461_pt1 | contig 35426 bp, 30 predicted proteins | sample 711E1DmetaG_FD_120481 | JGI IMG/M metagenome (GOLD analysis project Ga0182011, IMG submission 120481) | Permafrost microbial communities from Stordalen Mire, Sweden - 711E1D metaG | ecosystem: Environmental > Terrestrial > Soil > Wetlands > Permafrost | place: Sweden: Stordalen | collected...
AAAGATACCAATGCTAAAAAGATTGCCCACCTTCCAGCCAAAGGGGAACGTCCCGGCAAATACACCATCACTTCCTCGGCCACATTGCGGCAGGGGGACCTGTTCCTTGTCGAAGCCGGAGATATTCTGGCTGCCGATGGAGAAATAGTGGAAGGAATCGCTTCAGTGGATGAATCGGCCGTGACCGGTGAATCGGCTCCGGTCATCCGCGAATCGGGTGGCGACCGCAGTGCGGTTACCGGCGGTACGCGCATCCTCTCCGACTGGTTGGTGGTGAAAGTCACCGCCAACCCGGGAGAAGGATTTCTGGATCGCATGATTAACCTGGTTGAAGGCGCTAAACGCCAGAAGACCCCCAACGAGATTGCCCTGAACATTCTGCTGGCTGCGTTTACCATCATTTTCTTGATGGTATGCATCACCCTGCTGCCATTCTCGTTATATAGCATCAAAACTGCCGGACAGGGTTCGCCAATCACCATCACCGTACTGGTCGCCCTACTGGTTTGCCTTATCCCCACCACCATCGGTGGGTTACTCTCGGCCATCGGCATCGCCGGGATGGACCGCCTGATCCAGCGCAACGTGATCGCCCTCTCCGGGCGCGCCGTCGAGGCTGCCGGGGATGTGGATGTGTTGCTGCTGGACAAGACCGGCACCATTACTCTGGGCAATCGCCAAGCTGTAGAGTTCATCCCGATTGGTGACATTTCGCCTGAAGATCTCGCCGAGGCTGCCCAGCTTTCCTCCCTTGCAGATGAAACTCCTGAAGGTCGTTCCATTGTGATTCTGGCCAAAGAGAAATTTGGTCTGCGGGGACGCACTCTGACCCCTACCGCCGCTGCTCCTGAAGGCATGAGCTTCATCCCCTTCACGGCACAAACCCGTATGAGCGGCGTGGATTATGACGGTATGCACATTCGTAAAGGTGCCCCAGACGCCATGTTCGAATATCTATCAAATAATGGTTCTTCTACTTCTACTTCGACTTCGACTGAACTGCGCCAGATTGTGGATACCATCGCACGCAGTGGTGGTACTCCGCTGGTGGTAGTACGTAACGACGTCCCTTTGGGGGTGATCCATCTCAAAGACATCGTCAAAGGAGGTCTGAAGGATCGTTTTAACCAAATGCGCCGCATGGGCATCAAGACAGTAATGATCACCGGTGATAACCCGCTCACCGCTGCCGCCATCGCCGCCGAAGCAGGTGTGGATGACTTTCTGGCTCAAGCAACTCCTGAGAAGAAACTCTCTCTCATCCGCCAGTATCAAAATACCGGTAAGCTGGTGGCTATGACCGGTGACGGCACCAATGATGCTCCGGCCCTTGCCCAGGCGGACGTTGCTGTCGCCATGAATACCGGCACACAACCGGCTCGTGAAGCCGCCAACATGGTCGACCTGGATAGCAATCCGACCAAGCTCATCGAGATCGTGGAAATCGGCAAACAATTGCTGATGACTCGCGGCTCGTTGACCACTTTCAGCATCGCTAACGACGTCTCAAAGTACTTTGCCATCATCCCGGCGGCCTTTGCTTCCACCTATCCGCAGTTGCAGGTGCTTAACGTCATGCACCTGACCTCACCTGAAAGTGCAATCCTTTCGGCGGTGATCTTTAATGCCCTCATCATCGTGGCTCTGATCCCATTAGCCCTGAAAGGTGTCCCCTACCGGGCAGTGGGTGCTGCCCGACTGTTACGCGATAACCTGTTGATCTATGGCCTGGGTGGATTGATCGCCCCCTTTATCGGCATCAAACTGATCGACATGCTCTTGGCAGCGACAGGATTGGTTCATTAAAACTGAGTTGAAAAGAGAGAAAGTGAAAACCTTACATTTGTTCTTGCGCTGGGGGTCGCTGTATCTTTTGGTTATTTTGATGATCGGCCTTGCAATCTGGGAAAACGGCCTGCCAATTTCACCAATCGACCACACCTTGCTATTGATCGGCATTCTGGGGGTTTTCTTTTTTTCTTTGAACTCCTGGATCACCCATCATGACACAAATTTTTTAGTTTCACAGACTTACTTAGAAAAAATGGAAAGTAAGTCCAGAAATTTCGAGCTTCAGGAAGGAAAAGAAGCTCAGTTGGAGAAAACAAAATGATGAAACAATTAAGACCAGCATTAGTTATTTTGGTTATTTTCACCGTGATCACCGGTATTTTATACCCATCCTTGATCACCGGTCTTGCCCAATTAATATTTCCTCATCAGGCCAACGGTAGTTTGATCACCCAAAACGGCCAGGTGGTGGGGTCTGAATTGATCGGCCAACAGTTCGATCAACCCCAGTATTTCTGGGGACGACTCTCCGATACCAGTGGCGTTGCTTATAATGCCTCTGCGTCAGGTGGATCGAACTACAGCGTCCTCAATCCGGCACTGGAAACCCAGGTGGAAGCGCGCCTGGCCGCCCTCAAAGCTGCCGACCCGGAAAATACGCAGCCGGTCCCGGTTGATCTGGTCACCGCGTCTGGCAGTGGTCTTGACCCGGATATCAGCGTGGCGGCGGCCAATTACCAGGCTGCACGGGTGGCGAAAGCTCGCAACCTTAACCTGGACCAGGTCAACGCATTGATCAAACAATATACACGTGGGCGCATTCTGGGCTTTTTGGGAGAACAGACAGTTAACGTCCTAGAGTTGAATCTTGCTCTGGATAAGATACAATAAAATTATGACCTCTGATGATTCACGTCCCGATCCAGATGAGCTGCTGGCGCGCATTCAGTCTGAAGAAGCGCACTCGAACCGCGGCAAGCTGAAGATCTTTTTGGGTTATGTTGCCGGAGTAGGAAAAACCTATGCCATGCTTGAAGCGGCTCACCAGCGCCATGAAGAGGGTGTGGATGTCGCCATTGGCTACGCCGAAACCCACGGACGCAAAGAAACGGAAGCCCTTTTAGCTGGATTGGAACTCATTCCCCGCCGCCAGGTGGATTATCGCGGCACCACATTAACCGAGATGGATATCGACGCAGTAATCGCCCGCCACCCGCAATTGGTGCTGGTGGATGAACTGGCGCATACCAATGCACCCGGATCGCGTCACCCCAAACGTTACCAGGATGTAGAAGAAATTCTGACCGCCGGCATCGATGTCTACTCCACCGTCAACATTCAACATCTCGAGAGCCTCTCGGATGTGGTGCAGCAAATCACTGGGGTGGTGGTACGCGAGAAGATCCCCGACCGGTTGGTGGATGAAGCCGACGAAATCGAATTGGTCGACTTGCCCACCGACGAGTTACTCAAACGTCTGCGCGACGGCAAGGTCTATATTTCCGACCAGGCCATGCGCGCCCTGGAAAAATTCTTTCGCAAGGGTAACCTGACCGCCCTGCGAGAGCTTTCCATGCGCCGCGCCGCCGATCGCGTCGACAATCAAATGGTCAATTACATGCAGAACAAATCCATCCAGGGTCCCTGGCCTGCAGGAGATCGGATTTTGGTCTGCATCAGTTCACATCCCATGGGTGAGCGACTCATCCGTTCCGGTCGCCGGCTGGCAGAGGAATTGAATGCCGAATGGTACGTCCTTTTTGTGGAAACCTCTCAGCACATGCACATGCCGATCGAAAATCGCCTGCGCGTGCAGCGATTTTTGGCTTTAGCTGAAGAACTAGGTGCCAGGGTTACCAGCATTTCGGGCGAGTCTGTGGCTGAAGCTGTCATCCACTTTGCTCATGAGCACAATGTCACCAAAATCATTGCCGGTAAACCCTTCCGCCCACGCCTATTCGAAATGTTACGCGGCTCGGTGATCGACCAGATCATCCGTGGTAGTGGCTCCATTGATGTCTATGTCGTCAGCGGAGAAGCCACCGTCTCAAAAAAAGCCCCCCGCATTGCATTCCAGCCACACCTTCCGCTCTGGCGCTATGTAGCCAGTTTATTGCTTGTAGCTGCGGTCACCCTGCTGGGAATTCCCCTCAAAAAAGTGTTGGACCCGACCAATCTGGTGATGGTTTACCTGTTGGCTGTCGTCCTGTCAGCAGTTTATCTGGGAAGAGGGCCGGCAATCCTGGCATCATTTACAAGTGTGTTAGCATTTGACTTCTTCTTTATCAATCCAATTTTTACATTTACAGTCAGCGATACGCAATATTTGCTCACTTTCATTGGCTTATTAGCTGTCGGCTTGATCATCAGCGGTTCTGCTGCATTGTTGCGCGATCAGGTGGATACCATGCGCCGCAAGGACAATCAAACGCAGTCCCTTCTGAACCTGAGTCGGGAGCTTACCGGAGCTATTTCGCTCGATCAGGTTTTGGAAATCGCCACCCGTACCAGTACGGTTCTTTTAAACCGAGAGAGTGTCATTCTCCTCCCCAAAAATGGAGTTTTGGAAATTAAATTGGCCTCACAGGGATTCAACGTAGATGAGAATGAATTAGCCGTGGCTGAATGGGCATATGAGCATTCCCGGCCGGCCGGCCGTGGCACAGATACCCTCCCGGCTGCGTCGATTCGTTTTGTGCCTTTGCTCACCGCCAATGGGCCTGTGGGAGTAATCGGAATCAAACCCAGTCCGAACGAAGGCCTGCTTACCAACGATCAACGATTGCAGTTGGAAGGCCTGGCCAATCTGACCGCTCTGGCCGTAGAACGTGCCATGCTGGCGCATTCAGCCGCTCAAAGTGAAATGTTGCGCAATACCGAAAAACTACAGTCCGCTTTATTGAACTCTATATCTCACGAATTGCGCACTCCATTGTCCTCTATCACCGGCGTCCTCACCTCCCTCAATGAGTCCGAGAAAACACACCATACTTCACAAAAACTCGATTCGACGACTCGCATCGAATTGCTGGATTCCGCCACAGACCAGGCGCGCCAATTGAATCGCCTGGTCGAAAATTTGCTCAACATGACCCGCCTCGAAGCTGGCAGCGTACATCTCAACCTCGAGCCCTGTGATTTACAAGATCTGATCGGTACAGTGCTCCAACAATTCACCACGCGTCTAAAAGATCATCCATTGCAGTTGGAAATTCCGGAAAATTTGCCCCTGATCACCTGCGATGCGGTACTGATTGCCCAGGTCATTACCAATATTCTGGACAATGCCTGTAAGTACTCGCCAGCAGGCACGCCCATCACCCTTGGGGTTGTCAGCCGTAGCGAATCAATAGAAGTTTTCATCTGCGACGCCGGGGAGGGATTGGCTGAGGAAGAATTAGAGAAAGTTTTTGCCAAATTCTATCGCGGGGTGCATCACAAGAACACCACAGGGACAGGTCTGGGATTGTCGATTTGCAAAGGTATCGTCGAAGCCCACGGTGGTTGGATCAAAGCATCGAGCAACCCGGACAAAGGGGTTACCTTCCGCTTCAGCCTGCCCTTGAATGTCAAGAAGGAGTAATACCATGATTGAGAGAGCGCGCAAAATCTTGATCGTTGATGACGAACCCGAGATCAGGCGCTTTCTGCGTGCTTCTTTTAAACTGTATCACCATGAAATCAGCGAGGCTGAAACCGGCTCGGAAGCACTCGACAAGGCTTATCAGGAGAAACCCGATCTTGTCATTTTGGATCTGGGACTACCCGATATCGACGGCGTGGAAGTCACTCGCCAGATTCGCGAGATAAGCACTGTTCCCATTATCATCCTCTCTGTACGCAATGGTGAAAATGACAAAATCGAAGCTTTGGATGCGGGTGCGGATGATTATCTGACCAAACCCTTCAGCATGGGTGAACTTCTGGCGCGCGTCCGCGTCGTGCTACGGCGCAACGAGCCCCAGATTTCGAAGACTTTAATGAAGTCCGGAGACCTGGAGCTAGACATTCCCCGCCACCGAGTCACCCTTGCCGGTGAGGAAATTGCCCTGACTCCCACCGAATTCGATATTCTGGCAGTGCTGATGCAAAACCAGGGTGTGGTAGTGACCCACCGCCAGTTGATCCATCAGGTCTGGGGAAGCGTATATGAAGATGAATCACGCCTACTGCGGGTCAACATCAGCAATCTGCGGCATAAACTCGAATCCGACCCTAACCGCCCAATCTATATCATTACCGAACTGGGTGTGGGATACCGCTTCCGCGACAGTGATGCCGAGTAAATCAAGATCAAAATTCGGGTTATTAAAAACAATTCCTGAACTAATGAATTCGTTTTTCAACTCTGCTTTCCTCATTTCTGTGTTTTGTACATACATGACATTTATCACTTGTAAGCTGCCCGTGGTCCTCTATAATGATTATGGCTGGTGGTCTTACCAGTTTATTCCCAAGAACCTCAAATTATGAATCTTCCGCTCAAACCACTGCATGTGGATAGTCTGAAAGAAGCCTGCGTCAAACGTCTGGAGGAATTGATCCTCTCCGGTGAGTTGAAGGTTGGCGTACGTTTGCCTTCTGAGCGTGATTTTGCTGCCAGTTTGGGTGTGAGTCGGCCAGTACTCCACGAGGCCCTCGTGGACTTATCCGCCAAAGGGTTGGTCAGTATTTTGGCCAGGCGTGGGGTAATGGTCAACGATTACCGCCAATCCGGGTCGATGGCTATGCTCTCGACCCTCTTGACCTATCACAATGGCAAGTTCGATCCGCAGCTTACCTCCAGCTTGTTTGCCATGCGCATCTTGGTAGAAAAAGAAACTGCCCGCTTGAGCGCTCTTTCCATCACCATCGAACAGATGGATTTGCTCGAACAATTCATCCGGCTTGAAGCCAGTTTGGATCGCAATGACCTGGCAGCCCTGGTCAAACAGGACTTTGATTTTCACCTGCAAATCGCTGTTGCATCAGGAAACCTAGCCTATCCGCTCATCTTGAACTCATTTATTGCGGTTTACACCCACTTCACCAGCCTTTTCTTCGACGGTTGTCGTTTTACCCCTGTTTTGGATGAGGTGTATGCGTTTCATCGATGTCTCGTCGAGGCCATCCGCCTGCACGAACCCGAAAAAGCGGTACAAATCATGTCCGAACTGCTGACTCATGGCGAGCAGCATTTATTTGCAATACTTGGCAAGAATTCAAAGGAGGATTGAAGCTATGGCTACAGTCACTTATAATAAACCGAAATACACCATCAAGCAGCCGAAAGATCTCTCAGACCGCATCCGTTGGCTGAGAGATTATTATTTCCAGGGGGTAAAACGGAAGTGGAATAATGAATTCACTGTCTGGACGACCGGTACTCCCTGGGATTTTCAGTTCAATGAAATGACCTTCTATATCGTCCCCGAGACGTATTTCTACATTCCTACATTCCGTGCCTCATTCAATCAGACAGCTAAAAAAGTGACCCTGTGCCCGGATTTCTGGAGCAAGAGCTTGCCCGAACGACGCGCCTGGTTCCTGCACGAAGTCATGGTCAAGTACGTCCCCAAGGAAGTACTCCCGGGTGATTTGATCGCCGGCGGCCGGTTCAACGTGGAAACCTCCATGTGCCTGACCGAGGCCGAGGCGAAAGATTTCGATCGCCGGGTTTCAGGCAAAGGCGGCGCCCGTGAAGCCATGCTCTGGTATCACAATCATGGTTTTGGTAACTGTGGTGCCACCAGCGGCCATCTAGTCATTGGTTACGATTCGGTCATGAAAAGGGGCTGGAAGGGAATTCATGCCGAAATCGAAAGCCAATACCAAAAACTGACCCCAGCCGAACAAAAGGGAGGAAAAGGCGCAGAACTGCGCGCCATGCTCACTGCTACTACTTTACCGCGGGACCTGGGCGCTGAATACAGCAAAGTCCTGCTCGAAATGGCCAATAAAGAACAAGACTCCCAGCGCAAAACCGAACTGAAAGCCATGGCCACCCACCTCACCCATATCCCCTGGGAGGTTCCTGAGACCTTCTGGGAAGCGGTTCAGTGCTTATGGTTGAGCCACATGTTAGTCATGTCTGATGAAAATTACCCCGGCCCAGGAGATTCGTTTGGGCGCATCGACCAGTATCTTTATCCTTTCTGGCAAAAATCACTGGAAGAGGGTATGGACCGTGAATTTGGCAAGGAAATCCTCAAATGCTTCTGGGTGCATTGCAATTATGCCTACGACGCCATGATCCGCACCAGCAACCAGGGCATTACTGCCGGATACGGTCAATTGTTCACCATCTCCGGTATAGGCGCCGGCGGCAAGGACATGACCAACGACCTGACCTACGCCATCCTCGAAGTCATCGATGAGATGTCTCCCATTCTGGAACCCAAACCCAACGTACGCCTGCACCGCGGTACACCCGAAAAATTACTGAATAAAGTAGTCGATATGGTCGCTTCCAGTCAGGGAGCCCCTTTCCTCTTGAACTTCGATGAACGTTCCATGGCCGGGCTGATGCTCGAAGGGCGGAAAGCAGGCGTTGAGAACTATATCAACGAGAACACCGTTTTTGATTATGCTCCAGTAGGATGTCTGGAAAACACGATGGCGGGGAATGACCGCTCGGGCACCGTGGATAACAACCTCAACCTGCTCAAAGCGGTGGAACTGACCCTGACCGGCGGCTACGATATGTTCCCCTTTGTCGATTCCATCACCGGCAAGACTGAACCCATGGTGCGTTTGGGTGCTGATACCGGCAACTCGCGCACCTTTACCACCTGGGAGCAGTTCTGGCAGGCCTATGCCCTGCAAACCCAGGCCATCGTCAAGCGCAGTGTGGAACTCTACGAAAAGTCCGAGTCGGTGCGCGCTCATTACTTCCCGACCCCCTATCTCTCCTGTCTCATCAAGGGTTGTGCCGAAAAGGGCATGGATATCACCCAAGGCGGCGCTGAGCTGAATTTCGTCACCGTCGAAGCGGTCACTTACGCCACTACGGTCGACTCCCTGCTGGCAATCAAATATCTGGTCTACGACAAAAAAGTCTGCAGCATGGATGAACTCATCCGCGCTCTCAAAGACAACTGGGCCGGGCATGAAAAATTACAGGCTATCGCCCTGCATAAGGCCCCCAAGTACGGACGCGATGATGACAGCAGCGATGCCATGGGCAAAGCGGTGATGGATCTGTGGACGGAAGAAACCTGGAAGTACAAGACCCAATCTACCCATCGCCAGTTCCGTCCCGGCATGTTGAGCTGGAACTACTGGATCGCCTATTCCGACATTCTCCCTGCCAGCCCGGATGGCCGTACCAAAGGCAAATTCCTTTCCAATGCCATTTGCCCGTCTGACGGCGCCGATCTCAACGGCCCTACTGCCAACGTGAATTCAGTGGGCAAGGTGCTGGGCGGCAAGGCGATCGATGGCAAGGGGGATTGGCTAGAGTATTTCAATTCCCTGCCCAACGGCGGCAGTCATACCATCTCCTTCAACCCCTCCCTCATACGTGACCCCGAACACCGCGAGAAATTCAAAGCCTTCCTGCGCGGATACATTGAGAACGGCGGTACGGCCCTGCAGATCAATATGCTGGATGCTGACCTGCTCCGCGACGCTCAAGTGCACCCTGATGATTACCGCCACCTGCTGGTGCGCGTTACCGGCTATAACGCCTATTTCACCGCCATCGGCAAAGAACTGCAGGATGAGATCATTGCCCGCGAAAGCCACAATCTGTGCTAGGTGATCCCTGTGATGATCGATACTGATACTGTTACCGGATTGATCCTGCACCTGCAGCGACTCTCCACTGAAGATGGGCCTGGCCTGCGCACGACTGTCTTTTACAAGGGGTGTCCCTTGCATTGTCTGTGGTGCCACAACCCCGAAAGTATCAATCCTGGTTCGCAGGTACAGTGGATCTCGGTGCGCTGCATCGGCTGCGACAGTTGTATGCAGGTATGCCAGCATGGGGCTCTGACACACACTGAAACCGGTATCATCCGTGACCGCAGCCTGTGTACGGCCTGCGGGGCCTGCGTCGAGGCCTGCCCGGCTGGCGCCATGGAAATGTTGGGGGCGCCAACATCCGTCAGCGAACTGGTCTACGAACTCAACAAAGACCGCGCCTACTTCGAAAAATCTGCCGGCGGGGTCACCCTTTCCGGCGGAGAACCAACGCTGCAACCGCGCTTCACCATGGAGTTGGTCCAACAGTTGAAAGAAAGCGGCTTGAGTGTAGCGCTGGATACCTGTGCATTGTGTTCCTCAGCCACGCTAAACGACCTGTTCCCGCTGGTGGATGCCTTTCTGGTCGATCTCAAACTGATCAATCCGACCGAGCACCAGCACTGGACGGGCGCTCTGCTTGAGCCCATTTTGAGCAACCTGGGCTGGCTGGCAGACCGGATACGACATGACTCCGGTCACAAGAAACTCTGGATCCGCACGCCGCTCATTCCGGGTGCCACTTTTACCCAGGCCAATCTCAGCGGCATCAGCACATTTCTGGCTGCTGAAATTTCAGACGTCGTGGAACGGTGGGAGTTATGTGCATTCAATAACCTCTGCCGCGATAAGTATGCCCGCCTGGATATGGTGTGGCAATTCCAATCGACCCCTTTAATGACCCGCAACGAGATGGACCTAGCCGCAGCCTGGGCCAACAGCGGCGGCTTTGATCCGCTACGCACCTTCGTTACCGGTGCGGCCAAAGTAGAAAATTAATCGTCCTTTCTGGAGGCATATGAATACAAAACGTTTCCCGTACGACCAATTTTCGCCAAGTGATATCAGCGATTTGTTGCCAGCCATGAAGATCGGCGTGCTCGGCACAGTCACCCCTGAAGGATTGCCACATATGACCCTCATCACGACGCTCATGGCCAGTGGGCCCAAGGAAGTGGTTTGGGGGCAGTTCATGGAAGGGAATAGCAAAGAATACATCCGTACCAACCCCAAGACCGGATTCCTCATCATGGGTCTGGATAAAAGCTTCTGGATCGGGCAGGCAGAATATACGCGCTCAGCTCATGAAGGCAAGGATTACGATTTCTACAACAACACACCGCTATTTCGCTACAACTCCTATTTTGGTGTGCATACCGTTCATTACATGGATCTCAAAGGCCAGTCCGGGAAGCATCCATTGCCCATGAATCAGGTGACCATCGCTGCCATCAAAACCCTCATTGGCCGCACCCTGGCTTTCGGTAAATCAAAAAAGGCAGTGATGAACCGCTGGACGCAAGACTTCATCAGCAAGCTCGACAATCTCAAATTTCTTGCTTATATCGACGCCAGTGGTTATCCAGTGCTCCTGCCGGTCATCCAAGCGCAAGCTTTGGATTCCGAGCATGTCGCTTATTCTTTAAGCGCTTTTACCAACGAACTCGTGGCAATTCCTCCATTCACGCCGGTGGCTGTCTTCAGCATGGCTCTCACCATGCAGGACGTGCTGGTACGCGGGACTTATCAGGGCACACGACGCTTGGGCGGGGTCAAATGCGGCATCGTGCAGGTGGACTGGGTTTACAACTCCATGCCCCCCAAACCGCAACAGATTTACCCCGAAGTATCTATCCAGACCATCACCGAGTTTTAATCCACATTTCTCATTTACCTCCGTCCTTGCTAAGGCAGGGACGGATTTCTTTTGTTATGTTCTGGCACCGAAATGCGGTACAATCAAAAATTGTTTGTCACCATTTATTTTTGACTCATTTTATATTAGTTTGCAAAGGATCTACCCGCATGAAAAAAATGAAAGCCGTCATCTTCGACTTCGGGGGAGTCTTGATCGACTGGAACCCCTACTATCTTTACCGTAAGGTTTTTACCAATGATACCGAAATTGCCCGTTTGCTACAGGAAATCCACTTTGATGAGTGGAACCGCTATTTCGATCAGGGTTATCCGTGGGCACTGGGGATCGCAGAAATGTGCCGCCTGTACCCTACCCACGCCGATATGATCCGCCTGTTCGACGAGCGCTGGCTGGAAACACTGGGCACAACCTTCAAAGCTAATATAGCGCTGGTCGAAGCGATAAAAAACAGTGGCACGCCGGTATATGGCCTCAGTAACTGGTCTGCTGCGAAGTTCAGCCTGGTGCGCCCACGCTATGAATTTTTTGATTTGTTCGCTGACATGGTCATCTCCGGTGAGGTCAAGATCGCCAAACCCGACCCGCGTATTTACAAATTATTGCTCGAACGCAACAGTCTACGTGCCGGGGAATGTATCTACATCGATGATACTGAGGACAACTTTCACGTTGCCAGCCAGTTGGGTTTACAGGCCATTCATTACCAATCATCGGGGCAATTGCACCAGGAATTGCAAACGCATGGGGTTTTGAAAAATCCAATAAATATTAAGGCGTCTCTATAACCAGCGAGCACTGGGCTTCTTAGTCTGCGGCTTTTTCCTACCAAACACATTCAATTCTTTCTTTTACGGAGCCCCCACGGTGCATCTTCATTCCTCTTGTACAGGATATATTATCAACCAAAGTAACCCCTTAATTCTCTCAACGAGTGCAGCCGAAGAAGAACCCATTATTGCCATTTGGTCTTCGGTTCTTTGATGATATGATTAATTAATGATGTGTCTACGAACATTTTAAAAAATAGAGGCAGTGATGACTGAATCAACCTGGAAACCGCATTTACAGCATGGCGAATTGAATACAGAAGCGAGAGAAGAACTACCGGAAAGCGTCTATGCATTTCCAAAACAGCGCAAAGAACCCCTGACTGATGCCGACCATGTGAAAAATGCTTTGTCCCGATTCGATCAAGTAGAAGGCGTCTCTGACAGCGATCGCGACCTGGCCTTTGCCAATATCTTGAAAGCAGCCAGACATTTTGGCATTAATGTCGAAGAAAAGAATTGGCATCAATTAGGCAAGAGAGCGCACACAAATAATTCTGCTCATCCTTCATGAAACGAACTCTGACAATTACGCAATTTTTCAAGCCTTTGTGACCCCTTCGGGTTGTATATGCACCCTCAGTTTCATCGAATAGGTATGCGTAAATTCGGCTCCAAAAAGAAAGATTTGAGCAGAATAAAAAATCCATACCAACAAGACGATGAGCCATCCAGCCGCCCCATATGCAGAACCGGAATTGCTGAAGGTGAGATAGAACCCAATCGCGTATTTTCCCAGCATAAACAATAACCCGGTCACAGACGCGCCCAACCAGACGTCACGCCAGGTAATCTCTTTATCGGGTATTACCCGATAGACCGCTGCGATGAGGATCGTTATTGTCACGAAAAGAACGAAGAAGTTGAGCACTTCCAGCAAAACCACATTCTGGGTGAATCCGTTCACTTTCCCAATCAATACTGAGAGCACTGTGCTGAGAATCAAGACAACCAGAAACAACAGGCCAAGCGCCAACATGGTCAGAAAAGAAAGTAACTGATCTTTAGCGGTTTTGATCAAACTGCGAGCCAGTTTTTTAGGTACCTTCCAAATTCTATTTAATGCATATTGCATCTGGTAAAATATGCCGGATGCGCCCGCCAGCAGGACAATAATGCCTATGATGGACGCAATGGGGCCATTGGCTGTTTGGGTGGAATTTTCTAACAGAGACTTGATAAAAACAGCCGTTTGCAGTCCAATCACTCCCCCAATCTGGGCGATCAACTGGGTTTGAGACGAATCCTTATCAAAAAAGTATCCAGTTATCGATATTGCAATGATGAGCAAAGGGGGTAATGAAAAGATAGTGAAGTAAGCGATCGCCGCTGCCAATTGGGCAGCGTTATCATCACTCCACGCCTGGAATGATTTACTTATCAGTTGCCAAATATCGATCAGCCCTTTTTTAATGGTACGACCCCCAATCAATGGATTGAATCGGGCTTTCCCGGACAAATTCTCATAATGGTAGCTTAACCGATGTTCCCTATAAAAATCCCTAATTCTGCCGTGATAAACCCTGTCGATTAATGGTTATTTCTTTGAAACTCCTTCAGGAACGTTGGGTTGACAGAATCACTGCCAGATCTATACACCTTAGCAAAAATTTCGCTCTTTTTTCGTGACTTCAGGTACATGTTCATTCAACCAGTTCGAGGTATAGTATCAACCAAAATGTCATCGTTCTTTATTTGAAGATTGGGATTTATCCTTTGAAACAGTTTCGCGACACCGTTAGTTCCTGGATTCATCTTTTCTCTGCGATTCTGGCTATTTTTGGGCTGGCCGCCTTGCTCCTTCTTGGCCGGGGAAATACCGTCAAAGAAATCACTTTACTCGTCTACGGGTTGACCCTCATTTTAATGTTCTCGTCGAGTACGCTCTATCATGCAATCAATACTGACGCAGCGACCCTGCTACGCCTGCGCAAGCTGGATCACTCTTCCATCTACCTGTTGATCGCCGGAAGCTATACCCCCCTGTGCGCCCTCTTCTTTACCGGGTTCTGGCGCTGGGATTTTCTGGGCATCATCTGGGCATTCGCTCTTGCCGGGATCATCATCAAGATGTTTGTCATCAACGCGCCACGGTGGGTGACTGCCGGAATCTATCTGGTGATGGGGTGGCTATCCATTTTTGCCATTAAAGAAATGATCGGCACCATGCCGGTGGGCGCGTTACTCTGGCTGCTTGTGGGTGGCCTGTTCTACACCATCGGTGCGGTGATCTATATCACCAAGAAGCTGGACTTCGTCCCCAACGTCTTCGGCTTTCACGAAGTCTGGCACATCTTCGTCAGCTTGGGGGCGCTATGCCATTTCATCTTGATCCTGGTCTATATCGCTGCCGTTTAGCTCGTCAAGAACCCCAATACAGGAAGAAGTACATTCTTGCATAGCAGGATGGTTTCGATAACTGACCCCTCTCGCACACCGATGGAACTGGTGCAGGCGTACTGCTCGGGGGCGCAAACCCCGCAGGGATCAATTCGAAACAATTCATGGTTGCGATAACTATTCCCTCTTGCAAAAGCAGCTCGCACATCTGTGTTCGCAAAGTGCGCTCATACTGTGTATTCGCAACAAACGCTCAGGGACGCACACCGAAAGTACTGGTGCAAGTAGATCGCGTGGAACGAAAGAGAAACAATTCATGCAGAAGAGAGTACTTTTCAATGCTCGGGGTTAATAGAAATATTGTTCCATATCTTAATTATAAAGCGAATGTCAAGAGAAATAAAAGGACGACCGATCTTCTTAAATCTTATTGGGCCGGCCGTCCTTGTTGTATATCGCTGCGATTTGACTGTCGTTACGTGATGAAGTGAATGTTGTCAAAGCATAACTGATAACCCAAACGCAGAATCCAGTGCTGTGTCAAACCTATTTCTGAAGTTTGACACAGTGCTAGACTGCTACTTTTTCTTTCTTGAACAATACTGGCATGAAAGGCAGCACTAGGAACATCAGCACACCAAAAACGACGAAGGTGAGCGGGTAGCCGGCTGATTTGGCGAGTACGCCACTCAAAGCCAGGCCGATGCCCTGACCGATGTTGGTGACAGCCATCAAAATGGCAAACATCGAAGCAGCAATACTGGGCTCGGTATATTTCATCGCCAGGGCAAAGTAGACGGCTTGCGAAACCCCATATGTAGCGCCAAAAATGATCGCTGCCACGAAAGCCAACGGCAGGTTTGCCACGACCGCCAGCAGAACCATCGTGGGAGCGACAGTGAGGACGGAAATCCAGACTGCCGTCCTGTCACTAGTATGGTCCATGATATACCCGCCCAGCAGCCCTCCCACAACACAACCGACCCCCCAGACCGTGGTGATCAGGCCGGCCGTGCTCAAACTGAGCGTCATCTTTGCAGAGAAAGAAGGATTGACGATCTGGTTCGCGCCTACCACCACCAGGAAGACCACTAGGCCAACCCCGGCTGCGGCCAGTACCTGTTTATTCTTGAAAGCGCCGAAGGCGGCCCAATTGAAGCGTTCTCCGGGCTGACGGACACCCTCTTTGATGAAAAACAGCAGGATGAATGGAATCAGGGTCAGGACAGCTAGAAAATAAAATACTGTCGGCCAGTTGAGTTTTTCGGCGATGAAACCGGCCACTGAAGCGGCCACGATCACGCCCACCGCGCGCCCACCCACCATGAATCCCTGCAATATGCCCTTTTCGCTGAGGGGAGTAATATCCAATGCCATGCCGTCGGCGCAGGTATCGTAAAAAGCCATGCCCATTTGCAAGAAGAAAGCCATGGCAACGAATCCCCAGTAATTTTCTCCGGGGTTGATATGCGCCACGATGAGTAAACAGACGAATTGCACGACCAAACCGATGGCGATGTAGGGTTTGCGATGGCCCAGGCCAAGGAAATTAAAGCGGTCACTCAACATGCCAAAGAAGATCTTGATGACAAAGGGGATGAGGGCAATCGAGGAAAAGATGCCCACTTTGGCCATATCGATGCCATTACCGAGCAAATAAAGGGCGTTCAGTGAGGCAAAGTAGCCCAATATGATGCCCTCTGAAAAATAGATCATCGCAAAAAAGGAAAAACGCAGCGTTTTACTTTGATTGGTCATGGTGAATTCCTGGGTCGTTATGGGATAAGTATTTCACCATTATACAGGAGACCTCTCAAAGGCAAAATGAATTGGTGTATCAAAAACGCGATTTCAGGATCAGATTACCCAGCAACCCCGGCCTCCGGCGATGGGTACTTTGGCAATGCATTCGCCGCTCCACTGGTTTGCGCTTTTTGCCAACGCGCTGCCACATAGCGGACTTTCAAAGAAGTCGGTACCAGCACACTGAGCCACTGCAACACCTTATTCGCAGCTCCCGGAACGTAAACCGCTTTGCCGCGGAGTGCATAACCGAGAGTGCTTTCTGCCACTTTTTGCGGATCGACAGTAGTGGCCCATCCCCAGAATCCCTGAGCAAAGATAGCGCGCATGCATGCCTCGGTGGTGGACATGCCGCCGGGACACAGGGCAGTGACCGTGCCGAACCCTTTGATCTCCTCGCGCAAGGCCAGCGAAAAATCGAGCAAGAAGCGTTTGGTGGCTGCATAGGTCGCCTTATAAGGCATGGGATAAAACCCTGCCATGCTACACACGTTGATCAAACGAAATGTATTTTCTGGATCACGTAACTGCAAGATCTCATGCGTCATATCCATGTTGGCAAGCAGGTTGACCTTGAGCACCTGCTGAGCCTGAGTGCGAGTGATTTCGGCGTAGGCGCCTTCATAGTCCAGGCCGGCTACGTTGACCAGTCCCCAAAACTTCATCTCAGCTGCAGCCAGACGCGCGAAAAGCTCCGTACGGGCCTGATCGGAGGCCAGGTCGCAGGCAAAATAATGAACCTCTACATCATAAGTTTCGCCGATACCGCGGGCAAATTCAGCCCCTCCTGCGCCAAGATCGGTCAACGCCAGGCGATATCCCCGTTTGGCAGCGGCGATGGAAAAAGCGCTCCCCAGTCCACCCGTGGCCCCAGTTATCAGTAAATAATTCTTCATCTCTTTCTCCTATCAATTGATTCAATCACTTGATTAAATATACTCAATTCAGTATACGCTGTCAATCATTCAATTGAACCATTAGATTGAATCATATTGACAAATTTAGAGAAAACACTAAAATGAAACCAATGGAAAAGAAATTCGATTTAGTCGGGAAAACCGCCGTCATTACTGGTGCCACTTCGGGGATCGGGTTCGAGACTGCGCTGGAATTTTGCCAATGCGGTGCAACAGTCATCGGGGTCGGCCGTGACGCGCAACGTTGCGAGCAGGCGAAAACGAGAATTTTGAGCCAGGTTCCCGGTGCAGCGCTCCAGTATGTGGTCGCTGACCTCTCCAGACAACGCGAAGTAAGGCGACTGGCAAACGAGATCGAAGCCATCCTGCACCAGCAAGGAGTCACAGGCCTGGATATTCTGGTCAACAACGCCGGAACCTTTGTGGATAAGCTCACCCTCACCGAGGATGGCATCGAAACCACCATCGCCGTCAACCACCTGGCACCCTTCCTGCTGACGAACCTGCTGCTGCCCCTGCTTTCCGCCCGCCCCGACAGCCGCGTCATCACAGTCAGCTCCAGTTCCCATTACCGCACCTGGATCAACCTGGCTCACCTGCGCAAGCCGCTTATTTACAATAGCCTGTGGGCTTATAAAGTTTCCAAACTGGCTAACGTTCTCTTCAGCGCGGAGTTAAATCACCGCCAGCAGGGCCACGCTCCGCACGCCTTTGCCGTAGATCCCGGCCTGGTCAACACCGACATCGGCTTAAAGGGCACCGGTGTATTAGCCAGCTTCATCTGGAGAAAACGCCAGAGTGCCGGGGTAGACCCATCCGTCCCGGCGGCTACCATCCTGTTTGTAGCCAGTAACCCGGAGGCAGCCAAATCGAATGAGGTCTACTGGTATCTCTCCACCCCCCGGCAACCCAGCCGCACAGCACTCGATGCGGCGCTGGCAACACGTTTATGGCAAGAATCCAGCCGCCTGTGTCCTCTTAACGATCAATAGAAGGGTGAATGATCATGGAATATGCGTCCGATTCAGTGGAAGAAAAAATCATCACAGCCACCATCGAATGCCTGGAGAAAAATGGCGTCCAGGGCACGACCAACCGCAAGATCGCAGAGATTGCCGGCATCAACAGTGCCGCCATCAATTATTATTTCCGCAGCAAAGAAATCCTGGTGCAGCACGCCATGGAAAAAACCCTGGCCAACGCCTTTGATTGGAAAGACATCGCCACCCTCCCCGGCAACACACCCCAGGAGCACTGTGCAGCCATATTCATCAATCTGGTCGAAGGCGCAGTGAATTATCCGGGGATCACGCGGGCCCACTTCTACGATCTGCTTTCCGCCGGTAATTACAATACCCTGATCGTGAAGCGGATGAACGAATTCATCATGCACTTAGGCGCGGATCTTCAGGAACGAGAGTTGCACATGGAAAAACACGCTCTGGAAAACGCATGTATGCAAATCACCTCCGCGGTCTTCTTTTTCATCCTTTCCCCCAAACTTTTCCAATCCAGCTTTGGGTTGGACATGACCGATCCCGTGCAAAGCAGCGCCTTCATCACTCAGTTGGTGAACCAACTGCTCAGGTAAGCGGATCGCCTTACAACCCCCACGATTCTTATCCCGTATATAAATCAGTAGAAACGATTGCCTTTTTGGTGATGAGTGAACTGGTCAAAAAGGCTGGTACTATATCAAACATGTAAATATAGAAATAGGTTTGACACAGCACTGGCTCTTCTTGAATTTATTCTTTATAATTCACTCATTCACTCAAAATGGAATAACAAAGTTCTTCTTTCGTCAAACTCACCCGTAAAAGTTTATCAACGCGTTGCATCAAGGTCATAATCGAAAGGAAAACCATGTCCCAAAAGAATCAGTACTCAGAAGGAAACTCGGCCTCACTCATAGAATTATCTGATTTTGCATATTCTCTGTCAGACAAACAGCTCACCACACCCATGCCCGCGGATTGGACCGTCTCTGCGGTTCTGGCCCATCTAGCCTTTTGGGATTTTCGCGCCATCACCCTGATCAAAAAGTGGCAAGCTGAAGAAATCAGCGCATCGCCCAATGATGTCGACGTGGTGAATGAAGCCACTCGTCCCTTCTTGATCGCGATCGATCCGCATCGAGCCGTAAAGCTTGCCCTGGCAACTGGACGCGAGCTGGATGAATTGATCGATTCTCTGGACCCAGTCTTTATTCAGGCTATCGAAGAGAACGGGAAAACCGTCCGGTTGGACCGTGCGAGCCACCGTAGAACCCATATCAATGAAATAAAAAACGCTCTTGGGGTAAAATAAATCCCCAACAAGCGATCATATCGTTCACTTTCATACCCATTTACACCTCAGGTATACTTTTCTTATGGCTATTACTCCTGTAAATCCCAAAGTTACTCCGATAACGAAGAAGGTCGGCCGTTCACAATCCATTTACATCCTGATTTTTTCGCTACTGGTCATGGCGATTGCAGCAGTTTTTTTTACCCAAGATTTAAATAAGGTCAAGGCTTTTATCAGCCAGGCGGGTATATGGGGTATCATCGTCAGTATTTTGCTTTACGCGCTGTTAGGCGTAACCCTGATCCCCTCCGAACCACTTACTCTTTTCATCGGTGCTCTTTTTGGTCCCTGGCTGGCTACTTTGATCGCCGGCACCGGAAATACATTATCTGCTTTTGTCGAATACTACATTGGCACCCATATTGGTTCAGCCACTAACTTTGCCGAGAGGAAAGACAAACTCCCCTTTGGCCTCGGAAAAATGAAAGTCGATTCCCCCCTATTTCTGGTGGGGGCGCGCATGATCCCCGGTTATGGCCCAAAAATCGTCAGTATGATGGCAGGAATCTATCGCGTGCCGCTATTGCGTTATTTGTGGACGACAGCCATCCCGATCTTTATCGGAGCAACCGTCTTTGCGTTTGGCGGGGCGGAAATCGGTTTTCTGACCAAAATAAAATAATCGGCTTTCTGCGAACGCCCATCCAATATGGGCGTTCTTCAATTTGAAATCAAATTCCAGGAAACATATACTAAAACAGGTAAAATAGTGGATCGCCAGAAGCCTTAACTAGATCCTGCTTAAAGTTATTATTTACAACTCCAATAAGTGACCGATTCAATACGGGATGAATCTGATATGAAGATCCTTCCACATGAAATTATTTATTGCGTCATTTTTTTCTTTGCAGCCGCATTATTTATTTTAGCTTGGCCCCGGAAACGCACTCCCGGCGGATATTTTCTTCTGGGTCACCTTGTAGCCCTGGCGGTATGGGTATTTGGCCTTTATTTTGAAGCTGTATCCACCACAATGGATACTAAAATACTGTGGTCGCAAATTTGTTATCTGGGCTTCACCGCTGTTACCCCATTTTTCTTCTTATTCGTCGTCGCATACACCAATCAAAGGAGGGTCAATCCTTTTTTTGCGCTGAGCCTGTTCATCGTCCCATTGCTGACAGACATCGCAGCGTGGACGAACCAATGGCACCATCTTTTATGGATGAATTTTCATTGGGGTTCCATCCAATACAACGTATTAATTTATGATCATGGAATATTTTTTTTCTTGCACCTGATCTATATTTACACCCTGGTCTTCTTCGGCTTTATTTTTCTGTTCGTCAAAATTCTTCACAGCCAGCCCCCTTTTCGATCTCAATTGATCATCATTTTTATCGGCGGATTATTCCCCCTCGTCTCCGGAACTTTGTATGCTTTTAACATCAATCTGGTTCAAGGATTAGACTCTTCTTCATTTGGGTTCCTGCTCACAAATATCTTCTTAACCCTGGGATTTATTCGGTACCAGTTATTGGATCTGGTCCCGGTTGCCCGTGATGCATTGATTGCGCGTTTTCAAGATGGCATGATCGTCCTGGACTGGAAAAACCGCATCGTCGAGGTCAACCAAAATGCCAAAGCCCTTTTAAACATTGATGACACAAATTCCATTGGAAAGGACTATCAGGAACTCATTCCCTGGCCAATCGATCTGCAAAAACTGAGCCGGCTTAGCCAACCTTCAGAGTACTGGATAGCAAACAAAGATATCTATATCGACCTGCAAGTTTCCAGCCTAGCTCCCCAATCTGCCAACCCTCCCGGCTATCTGATTACCTTTCGTGATATCAACTCGCGAAAACAGGCTGAATTGCAACTGCAAAAAGCCAATGAAAATCTACACAACCAGATCAATGAAGTCAACCACCTTCAAGAACTTTTACAAGAACAGGCCACCCATGATATGCTCACTGGGTTACATAACCGCCGCCTGACAGATGATGTGCTCAACCAACAATTGGAGTACTCCCGTCAATATCAGCAACCTTACAGCATTCTCGTTTTGGATATCGACCATTTCAAAAAAATCAATGACGAATTTGGGCATCAGACCGGCGACATGCTTCTGGAAGAGTATGGTAAATTTATTCTGACGGCGACCCGAAAGAATGATTTTTCCTGCCGCCTGGGCGGGGACGAAATCCTGATGGCCTTCCCAAATATGACCGAGGAACAAGCCCAGAAAAAAGCCAACTCGATCCGCCAAAAATTACAGTCAATCACGGTAGATAAAGAAAACCAGAGGATTTCAACCACTGTTTCCATCGGTATCGCTACATTTCCTTTGATCGGAGATACCGTCAAAGAATTGATCAATTGGGCAGATCAAGCAATGTACATGGCGAAAGAGAAAGGCCGTAATCAGGTGGTACTGGCCTCTATAGCAAAAATTGTTCGAGAAAAAACTTTCCCACTCTAAAAAAAATGCGTTTATGGTCCTTGTCACCCCGTTATTTGGACGTCAAAGGGTTGGTAGCCGTATGGCGTGAAGGGTTACTGGCAGATGCGGTTTTATTGGGAAAAACCACGGGCTACCGCAACCATCCCCAACTCGATCGTTTTAAACAACACCCCGATCCCGTGGCAGCCATCAATTATTATCTGGAAATAATTCACCAAGAAGCGTCCAGCAGGGGATATACCTTTGATGCCGGAAAGTTTTTGTCAGGCCTGCATCCGCAGCCGATCGCAGTGACAGAAGGGCAAGTTCGTTTTGAAATGGCATACTTGCAAAGAAAGCTGCAGCTACGCGACCCTGCCCGGCTACATTTGTTGGAGGTGGAAGAAACTGCTGACCTGCATCCGCTCTTCTATTTAATCTCCGGATCGATTGCAGACTGGGAAAAGAGTTGATCTAGCCGAACTGCACACAACGCATCGAGAGCGACCCCAAACTCATCTGCTCACAATAAAAAGTTGCCTTTTCTCCGGGCTGTTGTAAAGCCAGAACATACAGAAGGGGGAGATAGTGTTCGCCGCTGTTAATGGCGAGCGCTGCTAACTTCGCCTGCTCCTGAAAATGAATCAACGGTTCGTGGTCATCCCTTTCGATACACTCTTTCACCTGCCGGTCGAACTCTATCGCCCAGGGATATGGCTCACTTTCGAAAGAAATCAACCTTAAATTATGAACGACATTGCCGCTGCCAAGGATCAAGATCCCTTCATCGCGCAAGGGAGCGAGTTGCCGGGCCAGATCATAATGAAACTGCCCATCACGGGTTTGCGCCAGGCTCAGTTGCACCACCGGAACATCAGCCTGCGGGTACATGCGCGCCAAAACCGACCAGGTGCCATGATCCAATCCCCAGCGTTCGTCGACGGTTACATTTTGAGCACCCAGTAACTGGATCACTCGAACTGCCAGCTCCGGTGACCCTGCCGCTGGATATTGCATCTCATTCAATTCGCGCGGAAAGCCATAGAAATCATGGATCGTTTTCGGCTGTGTCATACCGGTCACCTGAGTCGTCGGCGTCTCCCAATGGGCCGAAATACACAAAATTGCCTTTGGATGGGAAATAGCCTTCCCGATTGACTCCCAGGCCTGACTGAACTCGTTATCTTCAATGGCGTTCATTGGGGAACCATGACCCATAAATAAGACGGGCATTCTTTTTTCACCCATAATTCTTCATCCTTCGACTAAATGCGATTGAGTATATCCAATAAGATATATTTTACTCTGCTTAAAACCAAAACTTCCGAGAATCTCGGAAGTTTTGTACAGGGAAGAATATTTTATATTAATTCGTAAGCATTTTCTCCGTGCAGAGATTCATCCAGTCCAACCTCTTCCTCTTCTTCGCTCACTTTGACAGGCGTGATCTTGTTGATCAGCCACAAAGCTGCATAACTGAAGCCAAAGGCATAAGCAGCTGCTAGAAGCACCGAACCTGTCTCAATCAGGAAAAACCTGAGGGTGCCTCCCTCCAATAAGCCATTGGCTCCGCCGGAATTCCAAGCCAGAGAGGCAAAAAGTCCGGTAGCGATAATTCCTAAAACACCACCGACACCATGCACACCCCATACATCCAGCGCATCGTCCAACTTGCTGTGATTCTTCCACATAATTGCCAAGTAACACACACAACTGGCCGAAAAACCGATGATCACCGCACTGGTCATAGAGATATATCCTGCTGCCGGCGTCACGGCAGCAAGGCCGGCCACAGCACCGGTTAGAAGTCCGATAAACTTCGGTTTTTTCTCAGTCGCCCAGGCAATGAATAGCCAGGTGATTGCAGCAACCGAACCAGCAATATCCGTATTCAAGAAAGCCATAGCGGTAATATGATCTACATGTAATTCACTGCCGGCGTTGAATCCGTACCACCCGAACCAGAGTAGACCAGTACCCAGCGCGACTAACGGAATGCTATGGGGACCTTTATCGAGGATCTTGCGTTTCCCAACAAAGAACACCGAGGCCAGAGCCGCAAAACCAGCCGAAGCATGAACAACAATACCACCGGCGAAATCAATCACACCCCAGGTTGAAAATAATCCTCCACCCCAAACCATATGAGCCAATGGGAAATAAACGAAAACAAGCCACACAGTCAGGAAGATAAAATAAGCTGAAAAACGTACCCGGTTGGCAAAAGCACCGGTGATCAAAGCCGGGGTGATGATGGCAAACATCATTTGATAAGCAACAAAAACCAGCAACGGAATGTTGTTTGTCGCCGATAGTGCATCAGTCGGCGAAATGCCCATCAAGAAAGCGTGATTCAAGTTGCCAATGACTGCTCCATGGCCACCGCTAAAAACCAATGAATAACCAAATGCCCACCAGAGAACGGTCGTCCAGCCCATGGAAACGAAGCTCTGAATCATGATAGCCAGAACATTCTTGCGTCCGACCAGACCACCATAGAAGAAGGCCAAACCCGGGGTCATGATCATGACCAGAGCCGTGGCCACCAACATGAAACCAGTACTGCCAGTATCAAATGACATAGATTGCTCCTTTTTGATGAGATTCTGGGATTCAGATCTTTAGTGATCTTATCCGCATCAACAGGAGCCGGCATTGCCGTTCGATTGCAATTTAATTGTCTTCCAGGTTCGAATCGGGTGAATAATTCGAAAAGCAATACCCTTTTCCGCGTACCGACCGGATGAATTGCGGTCTTTCCGGGGTGGTTTCCAACTTCCGACGCAAACGCAAGATGTGCGGTCGCACGATTCGCTCTGCTTCGAGTTCAGTCAGATTGGTATATCCCAGGGCTTTGACAGCAATTTCAATGCTGCCAATCACCTGTTGTTTATGAGTTGCCAGGTAAAGCATGATCTGCGCCTGCACTTCCGTCAACTCCACCGTGCGAGTGGAGGTTTGACTTTTATCGCCCGGATCAGGCAAGATGGTTAACAGCCGTTGCTCGCTGTCGATAATCAATCGCCCCACATGCAGTACTTTCTCCTGCATTTGGGTCGGACTATTCGGCGGGTTATCCTCTTTTAACACAGAAAGCGCCTGCTCCATCACATTTACCAGAGCTTCCTTCTGGCGCGCCACTTCACGACGCTTAAGCGCTTTCCTGATGGTGGCTTCGATATCCGAAATTTTCTGCGGTTTGAGCAGATAATCCACCGCCCCGGCTTTGACCGCACCGATGGCACTTTCCAGGGTGGCATGAGCTGTCAGCACAATTACGCCCAAATCAGGGTAAAGGGTATGAATTGTCTTTAATACCGTTTCGCCATCCATTTCCGGCATCTTCAAATCCAGTAGCATCACATCAAATTTTGCTTTACTCAACTTCTCCATTGCTGCTTTGCCATTCGCAGCGCTCTCGGCTTCATATCCCATCAACTGCAGCGCTCTCACAAAGACGATGCAATTGCTCTCCTCATCATCCACCACCAGAACGCGTGGGCCATTAACTTGCATTGAGCCAGTGTCTAGATTACCCATTCGTTTCGATCACCCTCCTCATCCTGGTTCACAGGCAAATCAAGGGTAAACGTCGCCCCATTGCCTAAAACACTTTCCGCTTTGATACGCCCGTGATGACGGTACATGATCTCCTGGCTAATCGCCAAGCCCAGGCCTGTCCCGCCGTCTTTGGTAGAGAAAAAGGGGTCAAATATTTTGTTCAAATCCGCCAGAGAAATGCCTGACCCGGTATCAGTAAAGGAGACACGCTGATGGTTACCCAACTGCCATGCACGGATCGTCAGCGTGCCGCCTTCGGTCATGTGCTCCAACGCATTAATAATCAAATTCAGACAAACCTGTTTGATCTGGTCGGGCACGATTAAAACCGGTACCAGTTCAGGAGAAAAATCCAGTTTAAATATCACTCCCGCGGTGTGCATTTGATTGGAAGCCAGAAAGAGGGCCTGCTCGACCACTGTCTTCAACAGCGTTAACTCTGGCTTACCTAATCCGGGACGGGAGAAATCGAGGATCCCGCGAGTGATCTTCATCAGGCGTTCCAGCTCAGTGTAGGTGATGTGCAGATATTTTTTTTGTTCCTCTGGCTCCAGTGAAAACTGAGTGAGTAACTCCACGCTCGAGAACATGGCTTGCAACGGATTGTTGATCTCGTGCGCGAGAGAAGCAGTCAGTTTGCCGATGGTAGCCAGACGTTCCGAACGGACCATGCTTTCCTCGGCTATTTTGCGGTCAGAGATATCCCGGTTGCTGACACGCCGTCCGATGAATGCGTGTGTTTTGGAATACACAGGCTGGCAAACGTGGCCGATCCAACGCTCTTCATTATTGCCGGTGAGGATACGAAAATCCACTGTGTAGACCTTCTGGTTATCGTCTTCTTCTTTGAAATGCTGTAGCATCATTTCGCGGTCAGCCGGATGCACGATACGCAGCAACCAATCTGCATGTTCAAGAAAACTCTGTGGAGGGTAGCCGGTGATACGCTGGCAGGCTGGCGAATTATAAAGCAAGCGGCCGTCCGTCCCTTTCCAGTATTCCCAGTCATAGGTGAAATCCGCCACCGTACGAAAGCGCTCTTCGGCCTGTTCCGTGCGTCTAGCCTGCAAAATCAGCTTTACCCGATGCCTCAGCACCAACGGATGAATTGGCCGGCTGAGAATATCCGCGACTCCCAGTTTGAAACCGGGTTCGATGAATCGAGTTCCCTCCTGATCCACGATCAGGAGCACCGGCAGCTCCATCTGTTCGCCCAGGTTACGCAGGCTACGAATGAGAGCAGCCAGATTATCGAGCGCATCGGGGGAAGAATAAGAGAACCAGAGGATGGCCAGAGCAGGTTGTTTGCCAGAATAATGTAAAAGGATATCTTCGAGAGTATGGATCACCTCAAATTGATACCCTTCAGGGGCCAAAGCCTTGATCAGGCGAGACGCTTTGGTTTCACTATCCACGATTAAAAGCAATAAATCGGGGGACTCGTTCGACATAGGTTCAATTATTATACCCACGGATGAGTTACCCGACTTAACGCATATGATATTTATAAACAGAGCTCCGTTTGCGCCGGTGCTGTGCCAAACCTATTTCTTAAGTTTGACACAGCACTAGAACTCTGTTCAATAATTTTTTTTTATTTAGTTGGTGGCAGGTTTTCTGACGACGACCTTTAAATACAGGTAGGAGAAACCAAAGGCCAGAACCAAGCCAAAAAGCATATCCGCAATGTAATGTTGTTTGATAAATAAAGTCGCCGCCACGATGAGGGCAGTCCAGACACTGAGAATGATTCCCAGCGTCTTGTTGACCTTCATCCAATGAATCGCTAGGATCGTCGAGAGAGAAGTGTGAAGGCTGGGAAAATCATTGAAGGCATTATCCCCGGCATAAACAGCCATGACCATCTTTGAAAAAGTATCCGTTGCAGTCAGTACCGGACGGACAACCTCACTCTGTAAAAAGTAGTAGAAACCGTAGCTGATGAACCACACTGTGATCATCGCCAGACATGCGGATTGGAAGTACTTGGTCCTGAACAAAAGGAAAAGGACCAAGGTGGCATAAATATAAGGTTGTAAAGAGTTATAAGGAATGACAAAAATCGGCACGACCGGTATGGCTGAATCAAGAGCTGTATGCAGATTCAGCACTGCCGGGCCGTGATTCAGCAATGCATAGATTTGACTGACAAAATAAACTGCTACCGCCAGCGCAATGCTAAAAATTGCGTTCAGCCAACCTGTATAAAAAATACCCTGACCAAAAATGCGCTTCAACGTTTTTTCCACGAGTTCACCTCACTTCTCCAATAAATTTTTACCGGTCCTAAACGATCCCTGGTTGAAATGGAGAGTCATAGATTATCTTAGCACGCTAAATATCAAATGTGGCTCGTAAATAAAGGCTTGTCTTCTTATTTTAATAGAGCAGAAAGATCAATGATCCTTTCTGCGTACTCTCAACACCACAATTTTTGTCGGGTGGTTGAATGGAGCCGGGTCAGAAGGAGGACGGGCCACGATCGTTTCCGGGAAACCCGTGACATCAGCCGGAACAGGGATAATTTGCTCAATCTTCAGAAAACCGTCCTGGCACAATTCTTCGAGTGAGTGATAATAATCTTTACCCGATAAAAACAAAGCATTATTAATGACCACCAACCGTCCATTGTCTTTGACCAATGGACGCAATTTATTGATGATGCGCGTCGACTCTGAGACCAGATCCACCTTGCCTTTTTCGGTCACCGAAAAGAAAGGGGGATCCAACAAAACCATATCGAATAAAGTACCGGCCTTTTTTAAACTGCCAATCTCGTTAAAGACGTCATCTGCGCGCAATTTCATTCGCCCCAGGTCAAGATGGTTAGACATGGCAGAACGCCGCGCCAGTTCCAAAAAGCGTCCATTGCGGTCCACCTGGAGGACGTGAGCTGCTCCACCCGCCAACGCAGCCACACCCAGGCTGCCCGTATAGGCAAAGGTGTTTAGAACATCCAATCCGGTTGTGGTGTCACGCAACCAGTCACGCAAACCACGAGTATCCAGATAAAAACTGGCGTCCTGATTCAGGGTCAGGTCTATTGCATGATAGAGGCCATTTTCGAGGATTCGCTCCGCAGGTTGAGAGCCAAAAGTGATCTGACCCCGCTTCAAACTAAGATCTTTGGCGAGACGTTGTTTTTGCAACACACAGGATAACCAGGGTAAACGCCCTAAATAGAAATCCTGGGCCATGGTCAGCAAGCTTCGAGCCTCGTCTGTAATTTCACAGTAAACCGTCAGCAACAGGGTACTGGCAAACACATCGGCAATCAGACGCGGCTCGCCTTCATAAAAACCAGCAAACAAACGTAGGGCAGCTTGATGCTCGCCATCGATACAACTCTGACGAGGCAACAAAGTTTTTTCGAGCAGAGATTGCAATGACTCTTTCATCCAGCCTCTATTTTACCTGCAAGGATTCGATTTAAACACCCAAAGCTTAAAACAATACTGGAATCGTTTCGAGTACAGAAACAATCTCATTAAACAAATTCGATGCTATTTCCTTAATTGCTTTTTTGCTGGTGGGTAACGGTAAACGATAACCAGACCGCCTACGACTTTCTCGCGATAGAAGTGTGACAGCAGGAAGGTCCCTGCCCAATGTGAAACAGTTCTTTTATCGATTCTGTCATCATTTCCACAGCAATTATAGAGTACTGATCCACTCGCCAGGCATGAACCTTCCTGGCGGAATCCCCCGATTTGGCATCTTCACGTGCTTAAGAAGGGCTAATGCGAAGGTGGTTGGTTGATCAGCAGCCAGTAAAGTCCGAACGTTTTTACGGCTTCAACAAATTTTTCGAAATCAACCGGTTTGACGATGTAACTGTTCACGCCTAAACGGTAACTCTCTATAATATCTTTTTCTTCTCGCGAGGAAGTGAGCACGACTACAGGGATCATTTTGGTTCGGTCATCTGATTTTACCTTTCGCAGCACTTCCAGACCGTCCACCTTGGGTAGCTTCAGGTCCAGCAAGATGACCCTGGGAGTATTGTTTAATTCCCCTGTTTCCAGCCTGTCTTTGCCAAACAACAGGTCAAGGGCTTCTTCACCATCCCTGGCAATGACGATATCATTGGCCAGGTGAAATTTTTTAAATGCATGCAGGGTCAATTCAATGTCATTAGGATTATCTTCCACATATAAGATTTCCACTTGTTTTGACATATTCTCCTAGTCTCCGAGTACGAAATAAAAAGTGGCTCCCTGATTCATCTTTGATTCTGCCCAAACCATTCCCCCATGCTTTTCGACCACGCGCTTGACAATGGCCAGTCCAACACCGGTACCCTCGTAATCTTCTGATCTGTGCAGGCGTTGAAAAACGCCAAATAACTTATCATAATAATTCATATCGAACCCTACCCCGTTATCTTTTACATAATAGCACCATTTCGTGAACCTGGACGCATCGGAACTCCCCGGAGGAATCGCCTGACAAGCACCGATTTCGACCTGCGCATTCTGGCATTTGCGGGTGAACTTCACCGCATTCGAGATCAGGTTGACAAACACCTGGCGCAAGAGAGCTACGTCTGCATAACAATCAGGCAACTTTCCAATTTCAAACTTTATTTCACGATCCTTAAGAGAAGATTTAATTTCCTCGACTACCTCATTGACCAGTTTTTGAGTATCGACGGTTTGTTTTTCCAGCGCCTGTTTGCCCAGTCTGGAAAAAGCCAGCAGATCATCCACCAAATCGCCCATATTTTTGGTGTTCTTGCGAATATTTTCCAAATAGCGTGCCATTTCAGAGTTTACATCTTTCGGAAAATCGTCAACGATAATCTTTGAAAAACCGTCGATGGCACGGATCGGTGCACGCAAATCATGAGAGACTGAGTATGAAAATGCCTCAAGTTCCTGGTTGGCCGCCTGCAGCTCAGCAGTGCGTTCCCTCACCCTTTGCTCGAGTCCATCATTGAGGTTTTTGATCTCTGCCTCAGTCTTCTTGCGTCCTGTAATATCGAGAATGAAAGCGATCGAGACTTCGCGTTGTTCCCCAATCAAAGTAAATCCAACCAGGACCCAAATCTTTTCTCCGTCCTTGCGAATGTATTGCTTTTCATACGGAGTACAAGATCCCTCCCGCTGAGCCTGTTTGATGGCCGCCTCATCCAGAGCCAGGAATTCCGGTGGGGTGATCCTGTCCCAGTGGACTTGACCGGATTCCAGTTCAGGACGCGAATAGCCGATGATGGCAAGCAGCTCATCATTGGCTGCCGAGATAGCTCCGTGAACATTGCCAAAGAGGATGCCTACCAGCGGAGAGTCAAAAAAAGCACCCAGCCTTTCGGCCGAATCGCGCAGTTTGCGCTCGGCGTCCACTTTCTCAGTGACATCGATGGCCATATCCATGATGGCGATCAAATTTCCGTTCTCGTCCAGCAGCGGGGAAATGTGCCATTCCACCAGGATGTGGCGCCCGTCTTTGGTCAGGTTTTCGTTGACAGACACCTCGGTCTTGTTCTGGTTGATGACTTCACTGATCACCTTTTTCACCAAAGGAGCAGCATACACGGGAATGATGGTCTCGTATTGACTTTTTTCCAGCATCTCCGCACGCGAAAAACCGAAGATCTTTTCCGCCCCCGGATTCCAGTCGATACATTTCATCTCCCGATCTGTGAGGATAAAACCCACCGGCAAATTCTCAAACTGCAAGCTCAAGCGTTTCAATAATTGATCCCGCTCGGCGGCGATCTTTCGGTTGGCAACCTCAATCGCCTTGATCTCCGTGACATCCGTCAGAATTCCCAGAATGCCTTTCACGTCGCCGCGGTAATTCTGCAATGGAACCGCATCCACATCCACGGTAATAATCCGGCCGTCCTTGTGCTGGCGCACCGTTTGATAATGGATATTTGTTTTTTCGTCAATAATGCGTTGCACAACTGAAACAGGCGTGTCGCCGCTTTCTGAGAGGAGAGTAGGTAAAGGTTTGCCCATGATCTCTTGCGCTTTCCAGCCAAAGATCGTTTCCGCCGCCTTGTTCCATACTACGATGTTTCCATAAATATCCAGGGTAATGATCGCCAGCGGAGAGGTATCAATGATGCTTTGCAAGGCGTTGAGGTTTTCCTTGAGCTCTTTTTCGGCTTTTACTTTTTCAGTGATATCCTCCGTGGCAAGGACAATATTCCAATCCGGGTAAGGAGCGGAGACCGCGCTGACCTCCGTCCACACGATGGAACCGTCTTCTTTTTCCACCCCGGTGACGACATTGACAACGTTGGTTTCTCCGCTGATCACCCGGCTGCTGGCAAACTCTTCTGGCGGCATCAGCGAGCCGTCCGCCCTGAAATATCTACGCTGTTTGTGTTTTCCCTGTATCAAACTGGCGGCATCGATTCCCAGAATCTTTTCAAGCATCTTGTTGAGAAAAACGATGTCTCCGTTTTGGTTGAGCACTGAGATCCCCACAGGTAAAACCTCGTACAAGGTCTTTAATTTTTGATTGGCTTCTTCGACGGCCCTTTCGGCCTGTTTTCTTTCGCTGATGTCGCGGACGATACTCAGGTAATATCCCTTTTGTTCCACTTCAAAATAACGCTGGCTCACTTCCACCGGAAAAGTGGAGCCGTCCTTGCGCTGGTGAACCAGCTCAAAGATTCCACCCCCTTCTTTCTTAACTTGCTCCAATAATGCGTAAAAACCGGGTTGGTTTTCAATGGCTCTCAGCGTCTTTGTGTCCAGGCCTAAAATTTCTTTGCGACTGTAGCCATAAGCCGCCACAGCCCGGTCATTCACATCGACTATTTTCCCGGTTTCATCAAAGACAAAAATAATATCATTACCGTGGTCAAAAAGCAATTTGTATTTCTGGGTCAGACTCTGCTTATCCAATTCTGCCTTAAATAGATAATTGATCAGTCTTTGATCCTGGCGCCGTATCAAAGTGTACGCTGTCGAAAGGGTCGTGACCAAAATAAAAGCCAAAACGATCACAACCAGCCAGCCTTCGCGTCTGACCCCGTCAAAGATCTCGGATTGATCCTCTTTGGCGATCAAATACCAGTTCGTGCCAGGGATGGCTTTGTACATGGCGATGACCGGTACACCCCGGTAATCGATCCCCTCAACCGGACCCAATTGACCCATTAATGCCTTCGCAGCAGGCAGATCGGGTGAACTGAGCGGGAACCTTAATTCCAGGGCGGAATTTGGGTGGAAGCGCAACTCATTTAAGTACAGAACATTATTGCCATCCTGGCGGAACAAGACGGTTTCAGCGCTTTGAGTCTGTAAAGGCCAGGATTGGATCAAGGGATAGAGGAAAAAATAAGGATCGATGCGCAACATGACGACCGCAATAGGGTGCGAAGATTGGTCCAAGACCGGCGCGGACAGATCCATGCGGATATCAGAAGTTTCGGGTAACAGGTGTAAATCTGAAAGGAGAATCTGGTTATTTTCAACAGCTTGTTCCACCGCCGGGACATCATCTTCGTCCAGTGGTTCAAGATGAGCCATGTCCTTCATCAGGACGTTTCCATGAGAATCAAATAAATAGAAGGAAGTATACGAATAAGTCGACCGTATTCCTTCCAAATAGGTGATTATCTCCTGTCTCAGTTCATTGTTGCTGGGATCATTGAGAAATTCCTGAACGAGCTGAGAGAACATCTGGTTTTTGTTAATTAACTCACCGTCCCCCAACCTTTCTGTTCTCCAGGCCACGATTTCCTGTACTTTCGATATGGCGATCGAGTTGAGCTCATCCTCACTGGTGGCCTTTATCCGGTTCGATTGGTTTGTGTAATAGACATATCCAAGCACGCATAAACCGATAAAAAGCAATGCAAAGAGGACAATCAACCAGCGTACAACCCAGCGGTTTTGTTCTTTAAAATCCGGTTCAGATTGGGAAGATTTGTTCTTTTCAGAACGCAAACCAACCTCCTAACCAAACTATAAACAGGAAATATCATTTTTAGTATAGCCAAAATCCTCAAGAAAACAAATGGTGCCTTTCCTGAATAATCCCCCTTTGTTCATCGGAACCTCTGGTGGGTTATAAATGCAGAGCAGCCAGAAGTTGCCCACTCAGAACGTTCAGGAGAACTGCCAGCCCCGGTTCAAGACCGACAGTCGGCCGCTGCGGATCAGTCACTGATTGCGGGAAGCCATCCACGACGCGGATGCAGTGAACTTCCTTGTTGGCCATATCGCGCCAAAAAGGTTCTGTTTTTTCTTTTGGGTTTCCGCTTGCCTGAAAGTCGATCACTGCGCAATCAGCACCAGAAAAGTCAGTATAACCCTGTTCCAGTGCGCTCCAGCCGATTGCATTGGCATGGATCCCCGCCCAGCCTGCCAAAAACAATTCCGTCTGCGCTGCCGCCAATGTCTGCAATCCAGTCCCGGTGAAGATGAAATGATCGGCCCCAGCGAGACAATTCTGCCATTGTTCGCTGAGTGCCTCTTTACCATCCAGCATGAGCTGAACCCTTTGGCGCAGGTGCTTGAGTTGCTCCGCCTCGCTGCCATCGACCCGCCGCGAGAGGTGGCGACTGAATAACCACAAGAGTGCTCCGCCATTGAGAAAGGACTTGCTGCCCAACCACTTTTCCAGACCGGCGAATAAAGGCAGGGTGAAAGCTGCACGACGCGCCAATTCACCATCCGGGTTGTTCGTTAATGCCCCGACTCGCATCGGGGCGAGCCTCTCCAGCAAGAAATTCTTTTCGAGGTCATTGCCAGATGGCGAGATGTAGAAAATCTGTGAATACTGTGCCAGCAAGCCGACCGGCCATTGGGCCAGTTCGCCGGGTTCGATGGCACGCGCATCTACGCCAGCCTGGCAGCATTGCTGTACAGCCAGATCCGCCAGGTAGAAGGCTGAACCCGCCCCACAAAAAAGCAGCCTGCCGCCGGTGGAATGCTTGGCCAGCAGTTCATGCCCCTGTTCGCCACAGTAGAAGGCGCTCAGGTCTTTGAGCGCCTGCGGTTGCTGCATCAACTCTGAGAGAATCTCTCTTGAATCATCCCTGTATCTTTCCTGTTTCATCCACAGTGCCTTTCTATTGTCAACCGAAGCCGAGCCGCCCAGGTTATAATTCTCTCCATTGAGGCATGGTATGACTGAAAATCTGGATGTACCCCAATTAGAATTTCCATTGTTTTTTCCGCTACGGATCATCGGTGAAGAAACTGATGATTTCGAGCCGTTCGTGCTGGAGATCGTCCGCCGACACGTTCCCGATTTACTGGAAGAAAATATTATGAGCCGCCTGAGCCGCGAGAAAAAATACCGTTCCATTTCGATCGAGTTCATGGCTCAAAGCCACGCCCAGGTGGACGCTTTATGTGCTGAACTCAACCAGCACAAGCGCATTAAAATGCTTCTCTAGTCCTGTGTCGAAGATGTAAATATAGTTTCCACAGACGGTTTTCTGTTCCAAAACGTCTCTGGAAAACTTCAGAAATAGGTTTGACACAGCACTAGCGACCCTTTATTTGGCTTTCTTGACCGCATGACCGCCAAAGGCATTGCGCATCGCCGAGAGCAGTTTATCCGAAAATGGCGCTGCCTGGCGTGAGCGGATGCGCCTTTCCAATGATAAGGTGATGATCGGAGCTGCCACATCCAGATCAATGGCTTCAGCCACCGTCCAGCGACCTTCACCGGAATCAGGAACGTAAGCTTCCAGGTCATCTAAAGTAGCGTCCTGTTTCAGCACTCCGGCAGTCAAATCCAACAACCAGGATCGCACCACACTGCCATAGCGCCAAATCTCTGAAACTTGAGCTAGATCCAGGTTAAATTCTTTTTTGGCGTGCAGGATTTCAAACCCTTCGGCATAGGCCTGCATCAAGCCATATTCGATGCCGTTG
>Ga0182011_10000464_pt1 | contig 35381 bp, 32 predicted proteins | sample 711E1DmetaG_FD_120481 | JGI IMG/M metagenome (GOLD analysis project Ga0182011, IMG submission 120481) | Permafrost microbial communities from Stordalen Mire, Sweden - 711E1D metaG | ecosystem: Environmental > Terrestrial > Soil > Wetlands > Permafrost | place: Sweden: Stordalen | collected...
AAACAGGCTTACGGGCAGGCGGTCAGCCTCAAGCCGAAGGATCCGCTATGGCACGCGGGCTACGCAGACCTGCTGGGATATTCCGCTTACTGGGCGGCCCTGGAAGGGCAGAATACGATGACTGACGCAGTGCAGGCAATCAGCGAAATTAGTCAGGCGTTAAAGCTGGCGCCGGGCGACCCCACCGTCGACCAGATCGCCACCGAGATCACACTTTATTTTCCGGACGGTATGATCTCGAACGGGACCGGCTACGACTATCCGTGGCTGACAGCGACCCCGACCGTACTGTCTGAAACTGCGTTACCCTTGCTCACTTCCACGCCGTTGTCCAGTCAGGTAGTCCCGGCGACAGAAATGGTAACAACTGTAATCCCAACCAGCACGCCTATCAGCCAGGTAGAACCTACCGCAACCGCCACAGCGACTTCCAAACCGTTACTGCCCATCTGCGGCGCTGCGCTGTTACCGCTGGCAGCGGTCCTGCTGGTACGACGCTGGCACGGATAATCTGCAAAACAAATGTAGATCCGGTGCAGGCTCTACAAGCGCGTTAATGTTCTTTCGATAATTCCTCCACAATTCAAAATGTGCCAAAGGGGCCGGACATGTATATAATTAATACAGGAAAAACAAATGGGGGAGAGCCTTTATGGGTTGGCTTCGATAACTAAACAGGTTTTGTTCAGAAAGTGCAACAAGAAGGGAGAAAAATATGCCCGTACTGCTTGTAACTTACGAACTCAAAAACCCTGACCAAGATTACTCCACTTTCCAAAGCATGCTGCAAAGTTACCCCAATATCAAAGTCTCAGACACGTCCATGCTGGTGCAGAGCGTTGAGACCCCAAGCGAGTTCTTTGATGGTATCTGGCCGTTCGTCGACCCGCACGATCAGGTGTTGATCTTCGAGGTCAACAGTCAATGCTTTATTAGCGGTAACAATGAAGTGGGCCAATGGATGAATGAACACTGCAAGAAGTGCGATCCGGTGATGAATTAACGTTTTTAAATTTTGGGTTTTTTTATGAAAACAGCACCCGTTGTCGAATGGATGCTGTTTTTGTTTTTGGCTATGAAGAAATTACTGGAACCATAACCCTGAGACGGCAGCAGTGCCATCATTGGGAATGACCACGCCCATGGTCAGAACCTTTTTGGCAAAGGTCAGTTTGTAATTGACGCGATAGTAAGTGCTGACAATCTCAACATTGATCAGCTCGCTGCTCTGGAACTCGCCGTAAGGGGCATATTGCTTGACCATGGTCTCGAAGCTGGCCTGAGTGCTGGCTTTGAGCATGGCGGCGTCGAAATCCTTGCTATATAGGCTAAAATCGTCCTGCTGAATACCGGTTAGGATATCCCTGGACAAGGGGTCAGCAGTGGCGACGGCAGTGTCTTTTTCAGTTCCCTGGGCATAAACAGGCGTTGGGGTGGCGCAACCGGTCAGGCTCAATACAGTAATGAGGGCGATCAGCGAGCCAAGAAAAAAGATTTTCAGTTTCATAAGAATTCCTTTAGGTTAAATTAGTCACCAATAAATTAATTATAACGCTTCACAGCCTGGATTGGGGAGAAAATCCGCTTAAATCAGCAATTATTAGAAGATTAATGTGAATATTAATAATATTGAATATATATTGACAAATACTTTAATTATTGTTATTATACCTATAATAAAATTAATAATGGCTCCGGTAAATGGAGCAACGATCAAAAAAAGGACGGTGTAGATGAAACAAACGATTGTACCCATGAAAAATGATGCCAAACTGGTGGTAAGAACCAGCGACGACTTATTTATCGAAGGTTGTGACGAAGCACAGTTGACAGCAATGGTGGAAGACGGCGATTCATTCCGAATGAAGGATGAAGACGGCACCATTTATCTACATGCCAACTCGGATACCAAGCTGAGGCTCCCGGCGACGGCCAACCTGGTGCTGGAACGGGTCAACGGGGATGCCAGCATTCTGGGCATGAGCGGTAAAGTGGAAGTGCAAAAGGTGGGCGGCGACCTGCATTTCCAATCACTGAACGGGATATCGGTGGATTCGGTAGGCGGGGATTGCATTTTTAAGGAGATCGACGGAGCCGTCGAGATCAAACGCGTGGGCGGTGACCTGGACGGATTCAAGGTCGGCGACATCTCCGTATATGGCGTGGGCGGCGACGCGGAGTTATCGGCTGTGAGCGGCAAGGTTCAATTGACGACCGGCGGGGACGCCCACGTGCAGATGGCGAGGTCGGCGATCGGCGAAACCCACATCCACGCGGGAGGAGACATCGCCCTGGCGGTGTTAGAGAACGCACAAGCCAACCTAAAGCTGAATAGCCAGAGCGAGGAAATCTCAGTGCATGCCTGCGGCCAGCATCTGGATGTGGAAGAAGAGAGTTACACCTTGCCACTGGGAACCGGTGGGGCGTTGGTGGAATTGAACGCCGGCGGTGAAATTCAAGTACGAGAAGGGAAGGAAGCAATGGGAGAGTTTTCGTTCGTGTTCGAGGATCTCGGGGATACCTGGCGCGATTTTGGCCGGGAAATTGAAGAAAAAATCCGCCACAGCATGAAGGGCGTCAATCATCAACTGCGCCACGCCGGCTGGGAAGCCAGTCACGCGATGCGCCAAGCAGCTGATAAAATGGAAGGATTCGCCGGGCATGAAGGCAAGGTGTACGGTTTTGGATTCGAGCCAGAATCAGCCGCCGCGGCAACGAAAGAAAAGAAAGTTGCCTCAGATGAAGAACGCATGTTAGTCCTAAAGATGCTGCAAGACAAAAAAATCTCGGTCGAAGAAGCCGAAAAACTTCTACAAGCACTGGAAGGTTAATCCATGACACCAGACGAAAGCAAGATCGAAATTTTACGTCGGGTGGAACAGAGCACGCTCAGTATCGAAGAAGGTGCTCACCTGCTCGAAATTCTGGAAAGAGGTTCAACGCAACCCGAACAAGCGGCTACGACTGTAGTTTCGGCCGTAGCGGGTGGTACTGACCCTGAGGCAGTTAATGTGGTCGCCTACCCCGGTACCGGTGCATCCCTCGAGGTGCCGGCGGGGTGGCGGGCAGTTTGGGGCATCTTCATATGGTTGGGCATCGTGTTTATGGGGCTTACCGGTTTCTGGCTATACAGCAGTTATGCACGAGCGGGGTTGGGAGTAGGTTTTTGGTTTGCACTGTTCTTCCTGATGATCTCGTGCGCCATCGTCTATTTTGGCTGGCAGTTGCTCATCAGCCGCTGGGTGGTTTTCCGAATCCGCAGCCGGGGAGATGATGGGGATAAAAACTTCTCAGTGTGGGCACCCCTGCCTCTGCATTTGGCCAGATGGATTTTCCATACTTTTGGCGGTTATATGCCGGAATCAGTGCAATCACGGCATATCGAGGAAATTTTGCAAGAGTTGGAACAGAATTTACAGCCAAACGAGCCCTTCGTGATCGATATCGATGGCGAAAAGGGCAGCAAAGCCAGTGTCAATATCGAATTTTAGGAATCCCTATTCTTGTTGGACCGGCGCGCAAGCGCTGGTCTGCATTTAACAGGTATAATGCAGGTCATGCGCTGGAAAACATGGGTGGGAGCATTACTCGTCATATTAGGGTTGGGGATACTGATTTATTCGCTGGTTTTTCGGCGAGCGCAAGCATCAACAGTGAATTTCACACTAGCTGACGGGACCCAGGCGCAGGTGAAAGTGATCGTGACAGAGCGCGGCTGGGTGAGAGACAAAAATCCTTTTTCGCTACAATTAACAACGCAGGCAAATCCTGCACAGACAACTCCGCTGGTTTTTGGTGTGCGCCTCGAATTAGCGGGAGTGGTCCTCTCGCCGCAGGGGACGATCGAGCATAGCCTGGTTCCAGGGCAGGGCGCTACCTTCTCCTGGCAGGTTCAGGCCGGAAATCCCGGTGAAACTCCCGGCGTTCTGTGGCTGTATCAGCTTTCACCCAATGCGGACGAGTCCGTGGTCTATGCCAAAGAATTCACCTTCTCTGATTATGATATGCTGGGAAACACGCCACTGATGATCCGTTTGGGAGCAGGAGGGGTTGTCACGCTCGGTCTGCTGTGGTTGTGGTTGGAGCAGCGAAAGCGGAGGCGGAAAGCCTCAAAAAAAACCGAAAATCAGGTATCATAGCCCTATCACTCGATTATGAAAATTCCTCATTCACAAGTTGAGAGATGCCGATGAATATCGAACCCCAGTTAGATAAGCTCATTCACGACATACCTGTACCTTGCCGCGTATTCGGAGAAGTCCGCGGTGTGGTCATCACGGGCATTGCCCTGGATTCGCGACAGGTGAAGCCAGGCGAAGTTTTTGTCTGCCTTACCGGAAGCAATACGGACGGGCATCGTTACATTCCGAACGCCATTGCACAAGGCGCCGTCGCCATCATGGGCACGCAATCGATGGAAGGGCTTTCGGTGCCCTATCTGCAAATGGAGGAAGCCCGGGCGGCGATGGCCTACCTCGCCGCTGCCTTTTACGGGCATCCCGGCAGGCAGATGACCGTCATCGGTGTGACCGGCACCGATGGCAAGACGACCACATCTAATATCATTTACCAAATCCTAAAGAACGCCGGCATGGCCACCGGATTGATCACGACCGTGAACGCCATGATCGGCAACGAGATCATCGATACCGGTTTTCACGTCACAACCCCCGAATCACCGGATGTGCAGCGCTATCTGGCGAAGATGGTGGAGGCGGGCATGACCCACGTGGTGCTTGAGACCACCTCGCACGGATTAGCGCAACAGCGCGTCACCGGCAGCGAGTATGACGTTGCCGTCATCACCAACGTTACCCACGAGCATTTCGATTACCACGGTTCTTACGAGGGTTACCTGGCGGCGAAAGCGATGCTCTTCGAGAGCTTGGCGTTGACCCATGCAAAACCACAGGGCAATCCGCGGTACAGCGTCTTGAACGCGGATGATCCTGCTTATGCGACTTTACAGAAAAAAGTCGCCGGCGATTACGTCAGCTACAGTACGCTGGGAGAGGGTTCGCTCAACGCCGTCGAAATAACCCCAGGCTTCGATGCTATCGATTTCATCATTCAGGGAAAAGGCTTTTCCGTCCCCATCCATTGCCCGATCCCTGGAGAGTACAATGTTTCGAATTGTCTGGCGGCTTTTGGCGCGACCGTGTGTGCGCTGGGCATCGACCCAAAAGGGGCAGCCCAGGCGATTGCCAACTTGCCGGTAGTGCCGGGACGGATGGAACGAATCGAGTGCGGACAACCGTTCACGGCCATCGTGGATTTTGCGCACACCCCCAATGCCCTGACGGTAGCACTGCGCACGCTACGGGTGATGTCGAAAGGACGGCTAATTGCGATATTTGGTTCTGCGGGACTACGCGATCGCGAAAAGCGGCGCATGATGGGCGAAACTTCAGCACGGTTGGCGAATATTACCATCCTCACCGCGGAAGATCCACGCACGGAGTCGCTGGACGATATTCTGGCTGAGATGGCCAGGGCGGCAAACTCCGCGGGGGGGGTGGAGGGGATGACAGTGTTCCGCGAACCCGACCGGGGCGATGCTATTCGGCGGGCGGTGCGGATGGCTCAACCGGAAGACCTGGTAGCCGTGTTTGGTAAAGGTCACGAGCAATCCATGTGCTTCGACGCAATCGAATATCCGTGGGACGATCGCACAGCCATGCGGGCGGCATTATGTGAGCTACTGGGTAAAGAGGGACCGGCAATGCCGGTACTGCCGACATCGAAAAATTACCAATCCTGAAATAACTATCAAAGAAGAATAATCAAGGGCTGCTCTGATTTTCAGAGCAGCCCTTGATGTTCTTTAGCTACGCGATCCGTGGTGTTCTCCACCGCGATCATTACCACGATTGAAACCACCGCCGTGATGATCGCCACTGCCGCCGCGGTGATCTCCGCCACTGCGTGGACGCCCGCCACCACTGCTCTTGCCGCCCTTGTCGTGTTCCTGGGCTTCTTCGACGGTCCAGCCTTCGAGCACGGCCTGACGAGACAGGCGAATCTTGCCATTCTCATCGATGGCGGTGACCATAACGGTCAGCTCGTCACCCATGTGAACGACATCTTCCACTTTTTCGACGCGTTCAGTATCCAGTTGTGAAATATGGACCATGCCATCCACGCCGGGGAGTATTTGCACAAAGGCGCCGAAATCGGCGACGCGTACGACTTTGCCGGTATAAATACGGCCAACCTGCGGGGTTTCGGTCAAGCCCTCAATGCGTTCGCGGGCGAGGGCTTCGGCTTTGCTATCGGTGGCGGCGATGTAAACGGTGCCGTCGTCATCAATGTCGATCTTCGTGCCGGTTTCTTCTTGCAAGGCGCGGATGTTCTTGCCGCCAGGCCCAATGATGGCGCCGATCTTATCCACAGGGACGTTGACGATAGTGACGCGGGGAACAAAGCTCTTTAACTCGGGCCGCGGGACCGGGATGACTTCCAGCATTTTATCCAGGATGAAAAGGCGAGCGTCGTGAGCCTGGCTCAGCGCCTGGCGCATGATCTCTGCAGTAATTCCCTTGATCTTGATATCCATTTGCAAGGCGGTTATGCCTTCGGTGGTACCAGCGACTTTGAAGTCCATGTCACCGAGATGGTCTTCAGCGCCCTGGATATCGGTCAGGACAACATAATTGTCGCCTTCTTTAATCAAACCCATGGCTACACCTGCTACCGGGGCTTTGATGGGGACGCCAGTATCCATGAGGGCCAGAGTCGAACCACAAACCGAGGCCATTGAGGAAGAACCGTTGGAGGCAAGGACTTCGGAAACCAGACGCAGAGTGTAAGGGAATTCTTTTTCAGACGGGATCACGGGCAGCAAGGCACGTTCAGCCAGAGCACCATGTCCAATCTCGCGGCGGGATTGGCCGCCGAAGCGTTTGACTTCACCAGTAGAATAGGGCGGGAAGTTGTAATGGTGCATATAGCGTTTGCTATCAGTGGGACTGAGGCTATCGATTTCCTGAGCTTCTTTGGGAGTTCCCAATGTGGCCAGAGTCAACACCTGAGTCTCACCGCGAGTGAACAAACCGGAACCATGAGCCCGCGGGCTGACACCGACTTCGCACCAAATGGGGCGAATTTCGGTAATCTGGCGGCCATCCGGACGTTTGTGTTGATCGAGGATCCGAGAACGCACCACACGTTTGTAGGCTTCTTCGAAAGCTTCTTTGGTCTTTTCGACCAGTTCGACATCTTCGGAATCGGTCATTTCAGTGACGACATCACTGCGCAGGGCATCGATGACATCCTGCAGTTCATGTTTTCCGTGTAAGTTATCGAGGGCTTCGTTCATTTCGGCTACCGTGCGTTGGTAAACCCGTTCGACCAGACTCTCATCCAATGGGAAGAGGGGGACTTCGCGTTTGGGTTTACCGATTTCAGCGGCCATTTGTTCCTGTACAGCGACGAGGGGTTTGATGGCTTCGTGACCAAAGAGGAGAGCTGAAACCATCGTTTCTTCATCCACTTCATTGGAACCGCATTCAACCATCAAGATCGCGTCTTTGGTACCCGCAATGCGCAAGTCAAGATCGGATGCATCGATTTGCGCATAGGTTGGGTCAGCAATCAACTCACCATTGATACGGCCCACGCGGACAGCACCCACAGGTCCATCCCAGGGGATGTCTGAGATCATCAAAGCAGCAGAAGCGGCATTGACGGCAAGGACGTCCAGCGGGTTCTCCCAATCAGCAGAAAGTGAGAACATGATGACCTGCACTTCATTGCGGATGTCTTTATTGAAGAGCGGGCGCAACGGGCGGTCAGTAAGGCGTGAGATGAGGATCGCATCCGCACCGGGACGGCCTTCACGGCGGAAGAAAGAACCGGGGATACGCCCACCAGCATACATTTTTTCTTCGTACTCGACAGTCAATGGGAAGAAGTCCTGACCCATTTTGGGTTCATTTCCCATCGTGACAGCAGCAAAAACCACTGAGTCACCGATTTGTACGGTGACTGCGCCACCAGCCTGGGCAGCAAGTTTTCCGGTTTCAAACGTGACCGGTCGACCACCGACTGTGGCAATATATTTCTTACTTTCTGGTTTCATTCGATTTAATCTCCCTTGAAACATTCCCACCTGGTCAGGGACTGAAAAATATGGAGGACAAAACCAGTCCTCATTATATTTCAATACCCAACCGGCGGTGAAAATTCCCGCGAGGCGGGTGATAAAAAACGAGTAGATGGCTTCGTGTATCCCATCTACTCGCCTGATTCATTCCATTACCTTGTGCGGATGTTGAGTTTTTCTGTAAGTGCAGCGAACCTGGCAAAATTTGTGCGGCGTAGGTAGGCCAACAGCTTACGGCGGGTACCAACCATTATCAGCAGCCCACGGCGGGAAGCATTATCATGCTTATGCGAGCGCAGATGTTCGGTAAGTTGGTTGATGCGGGTGGTCAGAATGGCGATTTGCACATCTGGAGAACCCGTATCTGTATCATGAAGATGGTAAGTGGTAATCAGTTTTGTTTTGTCTTCCTTTGTCAATGCCATGACAATTGCTCCTAAAAAGATTTTTGCAAGTCTCCATGTCCGCAGTAACACCGCAGCCAGGACTAGTCATTGACACTGATTATACCAGACGTCAATAGCGCCGGGAAGGTGGATGACAGGTGGATGATGACCAGCCATAATCAATGAATTCAGGCAGAAAGCCTGCATTTTACGAATCCGGGAATGAATTCACCGATTGATAGTGGTTTTTGGCATCCAGAAGAGCATCAAGAGGGCAGCCAATAAAGCCAGCCCACCGCCGAAGAAAAACGGGGCAGAAGGCCCAAAGCCAGCCCATGAACCGACACCCTGCCAGAGAATACCAGCAAACAAAGAGGCCGGAAAAGCCAGAATTCCGATCACGGCGTTATAGGTACCATAGGCCGTGCCGCGCAGATTTTCGGGAACCAGATCGGCCACCAGGGCGTTGGCAGTACCAAAAGCCATCCCGTAATATAGCCCATAAACTACGTAAAGGATCCAGACCTGCCAGCCCGCATGGGCCAGGGCAAAGCCCAAATAAATGAAAGCGTAGACCAGCCAGCCGCCAATGATCAAGAGGCGGCGGCCAATACGGTCAGAAAGAGAACCGGCAGGAGTGGAGATCAAGGCGTAGATGAAGTTAAAAACCACCAGCATGAGCAGAATGCCCAGCACAGAGATACCCAAATTCTGAGCACGTAGCACCAAAAAGGCATCGGAGGAATTGCCCAAGGTGAAAACACCGACAATTACCAGAAAAATGGCGAAAGGTTTCCCCATAGCGCGGATCGAAAAACGGGGCAACTCCCGCTGTTTGACCACAGCCACATCTTTGGCTCCGATGGCCAGAGAAAGTACCGCCAGCACAGCGGGCAACAGGCTGATCAACACGATGGTCTGAAAAGTCGGTTTGGTGAGATCGAGCGAATTTTTCTGAGCCAGCCAGACGGCCAAGGCCGCGATGGCGATCCCTACCATGGCACCAGCGGTATCCATGGCGCGGTGAAAACCAAAGGCCAGGCCGCGTGTTTGTGTGGTGACAGAATCAGCGACCAGCGCATCGCGAGGGGCGGTACGGACGCCTTTGCCGATGCGGTCAGCCCAACGTACACCGGCGATCAGTTCCCAACTGCTGGCAATGTAGAAAAAAGGTTTGGAGAGCGCCGAAAGGCCGTAACCGGCAACGGCAATCCATTTTCGGCTGCCCAGTTTATCCGAAAGCCAACCGGAGAATAACTTCAGGATACTGGCCGTGGATTCAGCAATTCCTTCGATCAACCCGATGATGCTGGTTTGAACTCCCAGCACGTTGGCCAAAAAAAGCGGAAGGATGTTAACTACCATTTCGCTGGAAACATCCATGAAGAAGCTGGTAAAACTGACTGCCCAGACGTTGCGGGGTAAATCGCGAATCCGTGCTTTTTCTACAAATCCTTCATTTGAATCATTCATTATTTTCCTTATTCAATTTCAGGTTGTGGATTTTTATTCTTTCGTGCTTTCTCGATCTGACAGTTCAGGAAGATGGGGCAGATTCTGGTTTTCATGAGCAAATACTTCGTCGGCAAATCCCTGTAAGGCCTGACGACATTTTTCCAACATTTCAGCAGTCTCCTGTGCCGGAGAGCCCCCCGCGTAATCACGGGCTTGAACACGGTCGAACCAATTTTGCAGTTTTTCCAGGTCCTGTTCATTTTCTTCATACTCGGCAAAGCTGAAATTCTTGCGGGCACATTCCTTTTCGATTTCAGCCAAGAAATCGTTGCATTGTTCTTTCAGCTCATAATATTCCTCGGCGCGGTCGTGCAGGAAGCGCGCCTGAATATCCGTTTCAGTTTCAGGATCAAAGGCATTGGTAAGAAAGGTCTTGCACGTTCCCCCTTGATTGAGCACATATCCTTTCATTTCATTAATGAACCGGGAGGCTTTCTCTGAGTAGGGCAGGATCCATAATCCGTTATCCAATCCAACTGAACCGGCGGAATGCATCCGGCGCCAGATCATCACCCTCGGGCTGGAAGGTGTTGCCGGTAACTGGGGGCAAAACAATATCCATTTGTAGTCCATAAAGAATTCCTTTGTAACAACTGTTACATTTTAATCCTTTTTGGCCATAAATGCAATAAGTGTTACAAAAATACTTGTATAGCCAGAAATTCTTTACCATTTGTTAACCGAAAACTATCCATTTCTTAAACATGCAGTGTTATTCTCAAAACTGAAAGAAAGATTCCTTGGAGGAACAATGGGTTTCGCGGATTTACACATTCACAGTGCATACAGTTATGACGGCACTGCTTCAATTTCAGCAATCATGAAATACATCGAGGATAATACCAGTTTGAACGTCATCGCGATCACCGATCACGATACGGTGAGGGGTGTGCAGGAAGCACAGGAATTGGGACCAAAATACAATCTGGAGGTCGTGCCCGGGATAGAAATTTCCTGTGCAGAAGGCCATGTTTTGGGACTGTTCATCGACCAGGCTGTACCGGCAGGCCTACCACTGGAAGAGACCGTGTTACGCGTTGGCGATCTGGGAGGGCTGTGTATTGCAGCTCACCCGATGGCCCGAGGGATCAACAGCTTGAGTTTTGCTGCCATTTGGAACATTTTGAAGAATCCAAAAGTGGCCAAAATACTCATTGGCATCGAAGCTTTCAACGGGGGCCTGGTCTATACACGGCGCAACCCAATCGTAGCAGAAGAATGCCGGAAATTACCCCTTGCTTTGACGAGAAACAGTGATGCTCACACCTTACATATGTTGGGACAGGGAATGACCTACTTTATCGGTTCAACAGTCGATGAATTAAGGACAGCCCTTTTCGATCACATGACCTTACCCCATAAAAAGAGAAAACTAACCGGAGCCGGGGTGGCGGCTTCTTATGTACCAAGGATCTTATTACGCAAACTGGGCTGGGTGAATTGGACCGCTGGTCCCGAAAATGCAATCGCTTATGCTCCTCTTTCGAAAGCCTTAGGCGAGGTAGCTTTAACTCAATTCGGTCAGCTTTGATCGGATTTTCAGGCTTTTTCTTCTCCTTCTTTTGCCTTCCACAACGAACAATGATGCGTTGGTTTGCATCATTGTTCGTTGTCAGCTGGGAACTCCCCTCTTTCCTACCAGGTTGGCAATTTCATCGATTTTTTCTCCGTAAAAACGGACAAAAACAATTGATACCTTTCAAATAAACGCCACCGGTATGAGTAAAGGGTCCTCTTTTTCCCCCGATAATCCCGCACCGGACGTTTATTCAAAAGATTCGCTGATTCAATCAGGAATTGTAGGCAAACAGATGAGTCAAACCGGGGATTTTTTCTGCAGGAAGTAATCTGTTAGACGGTCGGAAATATCAAACGGCGTTACTGGTTGCAATCCCTGCCAGGCCGGCAGCGAATGCATCGCCGGTTCCGACACGATCGACTTTTTCTTCACCTTTGGTGGATTGGCAAGTGCCTACACGGAAAGATTAGATCTGATCCGATTGAATCCGTACTTCTAATTTTGCACAAGTGTTACAACATAGAAGGAAAACCAATTATCAGGTACAAGCAATACCTTTATCATGGATTCCTTTCCTTCATTTAGCCTTTGATAAGCTTCCAGAAAGTGCGATAAAGGAATTTGGTGAGTGATGATCTCACCCACGCGGTTTCTCCTGGTTGCCATTGGGCAAAATATCGTCGTCAAAATAATTTGATCAAACCGAAAGAGCGGGTCTAAAACTTCCGAGTCCAAGCTTTTGGCCAGCGCTCCACCACGACTTTTTTCTGGGTGAAAAAGTTAATCGCATCGCTGCCTTGACTGTGCAAATCACCAAAGAAACTATCCTTCCAGCCGCTGAAGGGGAAGAAAGCCATCGGAGCAGCCACGCCAATATTGATGCCGACGTTGCCGGCTTCGACTTCATTTCGGAATTTTCGTGCAGCCGAACCGCTGGACGTGAACAAGCTGGCCTGATTGCCGTAAGTGCCCCGGTTGATGAATGTAATAGCTTCCTCAAGAGTATCCAGATGAATTATGCCGAGCACCGGCCCGAATAATTCAGTACGCGTCACTTCACTATCCAGGGGAAGATCTACAAGAATAGTGGGGCGAATAAATGAACCTTTTTCATATCCGGGTATGATGACACTGCGTCCATCAACAGGTAGACTGGCCCCATCCGAAACTCCCTTGCCGATTAATTGTTCGATACGTGCTTTACTGAATTGATTGATTACCGGTCCCATCTGTACTCCCTCATCGAGGCCAAAACCCACCTTACGACTGGCGGCTGTATCACAAATGTTGGCGACGAATGGTTTATGCGCTTCACCAACTGTAAGGGCGAGAGAAGTGGCCAGACAGCGTTGACCGGCACAGCCAAAGGCAGAATCAGCGGTGATTTTGACCGCCATCTCCATGTCGGCATCTGGCAAAATAACGACCGGGTTTTTGGCTCCGCCCTGAGCAGTGACTCTTTTTCCTTTTTCAGCAGCATGCTGATAAATATAGCGCGCCGTAGTAGTTGCACCGACAAAAGTGACTGCCTTAATCTCAGGGTGATCAAGAATAGCGTCCACAGCTTCTTTAGCGCCGTTGACCAGGTTAAGCACTCCCTTTGGCAAACCAATGGGTTCGATCAAACGAAAAATCAATTGCATGGTCAGAGGTGTTTTCTCGGATGGTTTGAGGAGGTAAGTATTACCGCAGGCTAATGCATAAGGAAGGTACCAGAATGGGATCATCCCCGGAAAGTTAAAAGGAGCAATCGTTGCGCATACGCCAACGGGCTGCCGTAGCATGATCTCATCAATACCAGGAGCTATATCTTCAGAAATTTCTCCCTTCATCATCATCGGGATCCCGCAGGCGACTTCCACATTTTCGATGGCGCGTCGCATTTCTCCTTTGGCTTCTTCCAAAGTTTTCCCGCATTCCAGGGTAATCGTGCGTCCAATCTCGTCCAGGTGGGTTTCGAGTATACTCTTGAGTTTGAAAAGATATTGGACGCGGTCTTGAGCGGGGGTTTGCCGCCAGGCAGGAAGTGCAGCAGCCGCTGCCTGAACGGCAACGGCCACATCATCTGTAGACGAGAGTGGAGTATGGGCCAGTACCTCGCCTGTAGCCGGGTTGATGACTTCAGCGAAATCGATGACTTTTGACTCGAGCCAACTTCCATTGATGTAATTCGAGATTGTTTGCATAGAGAATCCCATTTCTTTTTGGGGGGATAAATTTGATTATTGCTTATAATACAACAATATTGTATAATATGCAACGATGAGCGAAATACAATCATTGGCAAGGGGTTTGAAGATTCTGGATATCTTGTGTGAATCTCAGGATGGCACCAGTATTACTGAGTTGGCTGATATTCTTGGTATCGATAAAGGCAGCGCTTCTCGTTTGGTAACCACTCTGACTCGGTACGGATATGTAGAAAAAGACGAAGTTTCGCGCCGTTATCACCTGGGTTCCCAGGTCGTAAGTCTGAGCCGCAGTGTATTAACCCGCTTACCGATGCGGGAAGCCGCCAAACCTTTTTTGCGGCAAATGATGGAACGTACCGGCGAATGCGCTCACCTGGCTGTTCCCACACAAGGCAAGGTAATGTATATTGACCAGGTCGAATCCCCGGTAACATTGCGTGTCAATGCTCAAGTAGGAACCATGAATCCGCTGCACTGCACAGCTTTGGGTAAAGTCCTGCTTGCTTTTAATGACATCGAAATACCAATCGATCTAGCTTCATTTACCCCTAATACCATTACTGATCCTGAAAAACTACGTCTCCAGGTAGCTGAAATCTGCGGGTTGGGATATGCAGTCGATGATGAAGAGCTGGATATTGGGGTTCGATGTATCGCGGTTCCGGTTTTTGACTTTCGCGGCAAAGCAGTTGGAGCAATTGGCATATCTGGACCTGCTACGCGCGTTACTCTTGAGCGGTTGCCTGAATTGATTGCAACAGTTGTAGAGATCGGTAAGGCGCTATCGGAACGTATGACTTTTACTCGTTAATTTTCGGCTGCGATTGTAAATGCAGGCGTTTTTATTGAATAAACCAGGCAACATAGTTGCATATTATACAACTTATCGAGGAGGATATGATCTGCTCCAATAAACCCTCTCAGGAAGAATTAATCCATCAGCGGACGGACCATGCATCTGCTCTCCTACGCGGGGAGCTTCCCTCCCGTCTGGATTTGACTTTATCTGAAGCGATAGTGATTGGCTTATTACGTCAAGGCGTAAAAATCTATTTCACCGTGCTTGGGCACGGGTCGACCGAAGTGGGAGAGGTACTCCGTATTTATCAATCGGTTGGCTTACTCAAGGTATACGGCCTGCGAAGTGAGGTCGAAGCATCACATGCAGCCACTGCCTTGCGTTGGGTAACTGGTGAAAAAGCAGCGGTGGTAACTTCGATCGGTCCTGGTGCGTTGCAAGCTCTTGCCGCTTCCCTTGCCCCAGCTTCAGATGGGATTGGTGTCTGGTATCTCTTTGGAGACGAGACCACTGAGGATGAAGGGTTCAATATGCAACAAATTCCCAAGCATGAACAAGGTTTGTTTCTACAACTTGCTAGCACCTTGGGAAAAGCCTATAGTCTTCACACGCCATTGGCACTGGCCACAGCTCTTCACCGCGGCGCGATAACGGTGGATCATCCTGTTCGTCCTGCCCCCTTTTATTTGTTGTTGCCTTTGAATACCCAGGCCGCATGGTTACCGAATTTCAATCTTGAAGAACTCCCGATAGAAACTTTTTCAATGGTAGGTTCTGCAGAAAGTGATTATCACACTGCTGCTTTGTGGATCAAAGAGGCCAAACGAATAATTGTCAAAATCGGTGGCGGAGGACGTAAGGCCTCGACCGAATTGGAAATATTGCTTCAACGATCCGGAGGAGTGTTAGTACATACTCCAATCGCAACAGGATGCATTCCGTACAGTAACCCGGAAAATATGGGCGTTGGAGGTTCGAAAGGCTCAATATGTGGCAACTATGCCATGGAAAACGCAGACTTGCTCATTGCAATTGGAACCAGAGCGGTTTGCCAATCTGATTGTTCACGGACAGGCTATCCTCATGTAAAAAAGGTGATCAATATTAATGCTGACCCCGACGATGCTGCCCATTATGCACACACCTTAGCTTTGGTTGGGGATGTAAGGTCCACTCTTGAAAAGTTGAATCAGTCTTTGAGTTTCGATCGTTCAGAGAAAGATAAATGGCTTGCCGATTGTACTGAAAAGAAAAGGGAATGGTTCTCTTTCAAGAGCGAACGGTTTTCGAACCCTGTCTTGCATGATGATTATTGGCAAAGGTCTGTGTTGACTCAGCCTGCAGCAATCAAGATAGCTACGGATTGGGCCAAGATCCAAGGCGCAGTATGTTTCTTCGATGCCGGAGATGTACAGGCCAATGGATTTCAAATTATTGAGGATGACCGCCCCGACCAGACATTTACTGAAACGGGTGCATCCTATATGGGCTTTGCAATTTCAGCTTTACTGGCTACTGGTGTTTCCTCCCAACCATTTTATGGATTGGCGTTTACAGGCGACGGATCATTCACGATGAACCCGCAAATTTTGATAGACGGTGCACAATACGGGGCGCGGGGTTGTATTCTATTGCTGGATAATGGTCGTATGGGGGCAATTACCGGATTACAAGAAGACCAATACGGGGCAGGGTTCGCTACCTGGAACACGATCCATATTGATTACCTGGCTTGGGCACGCGCGGTCCCCGGTCTACTGGCATTGGACGGCGGGAATACACCCGAATCGTTGAAAGCTGCATTGGCTGAGGCTGGAGGGTATCCAGGGTTGTCATTAATTCATGTGCCGGTTTATTTTGGACCAAACCCGTTGGGGGGGATGGGCGTTTACGGTCGCTGGAATGTAGGAAACTGGTGTGACGACGTACAGAAATTGCGTCACGAGATCGGCCTTTGAAATTCTCTTAAGAATAGCGAGATCTTTTTTTAGAGTGGAAAATTTGAGGATTAATGAAATCAATGACACCAGAAGAAATAGTTGAATTGGAAGAAATCTCCCGAAGGTTGCGGATTGACTCTTTGAAGTTGATCCATCGCCGGGGAGCCGGGCATCCTGGTGGGGCACTTTCCGCTGCCGAGATACTGGCGGTACTGTATTTTCATGCATTGCACATAGACCCGGCTAATCCATCCTGGAACGATCGGGACCGCTTTATTCTCAGTAAAGGCCATGCATCCGCTTTGCTGTATTCTGCTCTGGCGAGGCGCGGATTTTTTCCATTTTCCGAACTAGACAACTGGGGTGAGGTCGATTGCCCCCACCAGGGGCATCCGGATCGCCTAAAGACGCCAGGAGTGGACATGACCAGCGGAATTCTTGGGCATGGAGTAGCGATCGGGGTCGGCCTCGCATTGGCTGCACGTTTGCAGAAATTATCTTACCGTACTTATGTCTTGCTTGGGGACGGTGAATGTCAGGCAGGTATCGTCTGGGAAGGGGCAGTCACCGCAGCAAAATATCACCTGGCAAACCTGACCGCCATTGTAGATAACAATGATGTCCAACTCGACGGTCCGGTCCACGAGATCATGCCGCTCGAGCCGCTGGCAGGGAAGTGGGTAGCATGCGGTTGGCGAGTGATTGAGATAAACGGCCATTCGATACAACAAGTGAGCGAGGCCTTGGAGTTTTCACGCGAAATTCACGATCAACCCACCGTTATATTGGCGCATACCACCAAAGGGAAAGGAGTTTCCTTCATGGAAAACCAGTCCTACTGGCATGGTAACGTCCCGAATGCTGACCAACTTGCCCAGGCTCTGGCAGAACTCGGCGAGGTGACCCATGGCTGAGATTTCGATGCGCGAAGCCTATGGTCGGGCACTGGCCGAACTGGGTGCAGTTAACCCACGAGTTGTTGCATTGGATGTAGATACTTCTACATCTACGCTTTCCAACTTTTTTGGTCACCGTTTTCCGGAACGGTTTTTCAACATCGGGATTGCCGAACCTTGCATGGTGGATGTTGCTGTCGGATTGGCATTGGCAGGACAAATTCCATTCATCAATGGTTTTGCCTCCTTATTGTCCCTTCGAGCGCTGGAACAAATTCGTACCTGTGTTTGTTATGGACGCACTAATGTAAAAATTGCCGCTAGTTATGCTGGGCTGTCCGATTTCAAAGACGGAGCAACGCATTACTCGATCACTGACCTCGCCAACCTACGTGCCTTGCCGGGGATGACAGTCATCGTTCCGGCAGATGCAGATGAAGCTGCTGCTTGGGTTCCCATAGTAGCCGAATTCGATGGTCCGGTCTATTTTCGTATTAGCCGTGCGGGAACACTTGCGGTTCCTTCAAGTGGAAGCCCTCTTCAGGTTGGCAAAGGACGTACCTTACGTGCAGGCAACGACTTGACATTGGTAGCCATCGGTTCGATGGTTGGACGGTGCGCTCTTGCCGCGGAACAATTGGCAACGCTAGGGATCGATGCGCGCCTATTGGAGATTCATACTCTAAAACCACTCGATTCCGACTTAATATTGCAAGCCGCATCTGAGACAGGAGCATTGGTCAGTGCTGAAGAGCACAACATTATTGGGGGACTGGGCAGCGCTGTTGCGGAAGTTTTATCAGAAGGGTGCCCGGTACCTCTTGAAAGAGTGGCAATCCATGACCATTTTTGCCCGACAGGCCGCAATCTGGACATTTTGATGGATACCTGTGGGCTTAGCGTCAAAGAAATAATTGGTGCTTCCCAGCGTGTGCTGGGGCGAAAAAAATAAGTACTCGTTCATTCATTAATCAACCAGGAGATTCATTTCGAGGAGGAAGCATGAAGATTGCTGTCATTAACGAGATCAGTGCCGCTGATAAGAATGCTGATATTCTTAAAGCGCTTGAAGGACGCGGACATGAAATCTTGAATCTGGGGAATACCAGTAGTAAAGACAACCCTGGATTGCTTTATATTCACACGGGTTTAATGTCAGCATTGTTGCTCAACCTCAAGGCAGTTGATTTTGTTGTCGGCGGTTGCGGAACGGGGTTGGGCTATCTCAATTCAGTACTGCAATATCCCGGTATTGTTTGCGGTCATCTGCTCACTCCGCTCGATGCATTTCTCTTTGCACGCATCAATGCCGGCAATTGTGTCTCTCTGGCTTTGAATCAGGGGTATGGTTGGGCAGGGGAGGTGAACCTACGCATGATGTTTGATGCCTTTTTCACTCTCGACGCCGGCAATGGTTATCCCCAAAGCCGCTCCGAGCCACAACGACAGGGGCGTGAGGCATTAAACAGAATCTCGGAAAGCACTCACCATTCAATGGCAGAGATTTTACTGGCTTTACCCAGGGAAGTCGTTCAACCTGCAATCAACTACCCGACATTTCGACCGGTCTTGTGCCAAGCCGCTATGGCGAATGAAGAAATCCTGTCAGTGTTAGAGAAGGTTTTATAGAACTATCTCATCTAAACTTGTAAAAGGAAAAGAGAATATGGCTGAAACTACCAGAAAGTTAAATACTCGCACCAAAATTTTCTATGGTATTGGCGATTTAGGAAACGCCGTAGTTAATTCGGCAATCCAGTTTTTCCTGATGAAGTTTTACACAGATGGCGCCTTGATACTGCCGGCATTAGCAGGCAATGCGTTGCTAATTGGTAAAATCTGGGATGCCATCAGCAATCCACTCTTCGGTTGGGTAACAGATAAAACCAAATCTCGCTATGGCAAACGGCGTGTCTTCATGCTTTTTGGAGCTGTCCCGTTAGCGCTTTCCATTGCATTGCTTTGGTATGTCCCGGAGGCGAATCGCATCTGGACATTTGTCTGGATAGCGTTCACCTTTATGCTGTTTGATACACTATGGACACTCACCAATGTACCTTATTACGCTTTGACCTCAGAGTTAACCGACGATTATGATGAACGTTCCAGCCTGACAACGGTCCGTATGTTGATGGCGGTCCCAGCCTATCTGTTAGGGGCAGCTATTACTCCTGCAATCGTCGGTATGTTCGCTCTTCAGCGCACTGGTTACGCATACATAGGTATTATTTATGGAGGTATTGCTGCAGCAGCTCTCCTAATCTCAGCAAGCGGATTTCGCGAGCGAAAACTTACTGTTGAGACCAAATCTGAACCCAACCCCTTCAAGTCGGTGGGTGCAGCGCTGCATAACAAACCTTTCCTTTGGCTGTGCGCCATCTACCTGACCGTTAATCTGTCTTTTGCTTTTATAAAAATTCTGATGGTTTACTACATCCAATATCAGTTGCTTATGCAAGCCCAAACCACATTAGTAATGGGTCTAATGTTAGTCTGTGTAACTATCTCATTACCCTTTTGGCAATGGCTGAGCCGTAAGATGGACAAAGGACCGGCTTACGCTATTGGTATGGCAGTTGGAGCATTGGCAGTACTGATTACTTTCTTTTTGCCTCACGGACCTACCCCGTGGATTTACCCCGTTGCAGTCTTAGCAGGTTTCGGTTTCTCAACGAACTGGATTTTTCCCTGGGCGATGGTAGCCGATGTGAATGACTATGACCGCTTGGAGACCGGCCAATCGCGTAGCGGTATGTATTATGGTGTTTGGGGACTGGCAACTCAGGTTTCTGAAGCCCTGGCACTCGCTGCTGTGGGTTGGGTCTTGACAGACTTCGGATATGTGGCCAACGCGATCCAAACTTACCATGCCTTGTTCGGAATTCGTTTATTTTTTGGGTTGATTCCTGCCGGTTTTATTTTCATAGCTTTGCCATTCTTATTCAAGTACCCAATTACGCGTCAAAGCCATGCGGAAGTTCGCGCCAAACTTGATGACTTGGACAAGGCTAACGCGAACGAACAAACATCCCAGAAAGGTTAACTCAGGAGGAAAAAATGACGAACCCAATTCGTGTTGCTATAGTCGGTTGTGGAAGAATTTCTGATCTGCACCAGATGGGTTACCGCGGCCGAGACGATGCAAAGATAATTGCCGTTTGCGATACCAACAAAGCCCATGCCAAAAAGAAGGCGAGAGAATGGGGGGTTGAGAAAGTCTACAGCGATTACAAGCAGGTACTGGAGGACAAAGATATTGATGTAGTGGAACTGCTGACACCTCATCACTTGCATTGCCCGATGACCATTCAGGCAGCCGAGGCCGGAAAGCACATCTCGGTACAAAAACCGATGGCACTCTCGGCTGCTGAAGCGGATATGATGATCAGCGCCGCTAATAAAGCGGGTGTGATCTTACGGGTCTATGAAACTTTTGTTTATTACGCCCCAGCTATGCGCGCCAAAGCGATGATTGAGGCTGGAGAGATCGGCGAGATTCGCGCGATCCGCATGCATATTAACACGGGTACAGGTGATACTTCCTGGAATGTACCGCTCTCGTCCTGGCTTTGGCGTTTCAATGAGAAACAAAGTGGCGGAGGTGAACTGGTTTTTGATCACGGTTATCATCTTTTCTCATTGGGTTATTACCTGGGAGGACCGGTTGAAAAGGTCTTTGCATGGATAGACCACACCCCGGTTAAGGAAGCTGCAGGAATCGTCAAAATAGATGCGCCGGCTGCCATCATGTTTCAATATAAATCCTCGCACCAATATGGACTTTTTGATATTGAATACACCCCCAAGATGCGTATTTTCTCGGATTATTATGCAGACGACGACCGTATCGAGGTCATTGGCGAAAAGGGCGTTCTGTTTATCAACCGATATACCACCCGCACGGTTGATTTGCCAGAATTGATGCTCTTTAAGGATGGCAAGACTACACCCATCCCATTGGATGGGATTGAATGGCACGATAGTTTTATCGCTACCACGAACGATTTCATTGACAAACTGAAGACTGGCGGCCAACCACGCCTGGATGGCCCGACCGGCAAAGCCGTTTTGCAGTTCACCCTTGCTGCGGTGCAATCTGCGGCTACCGGGCGGGAGGTGCGCCCCGATGATGTAAAATAAAGGTGCGCTGAAATCACTTTTCATGAATAAACAGGATTAACAAACGCTCTCCATAACCGGAGAGCGTTTGTTACGCTTTTTTTTGGCTCCTGTAACAGGTATTTATTCAGATCTGAAGATCCGAGCATGATCGAGAGTTTAAATAAGGCCAATGGTAAATCTGAAATAATTTCTTCCCGTTATTCTTGAGCATTAATAACCAGCGAATTAATGATGCTTCTTCGCAGTGTAATCGAATAATCCGGGTAATATAACAATCTTTTCTGTTCAATGTTTGCAGATGAATTATCACCATATACATTTTCTATCAGACGTTGAGCAGCAGCAGGGAATACATAGGCGGCCACCGATTCGGCGAAATCTTCTTGCGGGGAAAAGTTATTGTTTACGCCTTTTTCAGGAATAGCCCCGTAAAAATATTGGCTAATATTGCAACCGGGTCTCCAATTGTGAAATAAGCAAAAACTTCCGGAGAGGCTATATTGACCACCTGTTTTCATCACTAATTGCTCAGATAAGGGTAAATATAAAAAAGGGTCCTGATTATTAATTTCCGCATAATGATTTTCCCACACATGAGCCAATTCATGCACGACAGTCCACTGGTCAAAATTATTGACTGACTGACCTTCAATAATATTATAGGTAGCCAAATATGCCGGATCGGGAGGATTCTGAGGAGGCAGATTATGGTCAGCCAATTCTACATTATTCCCGATCGTACACCCTCTGGCATCGTTACAATTTTCTGGGAGAGTTAATGGATCAACCAAAGAAATTTGTACAGATCCCAGGACCTCTTTTAGATGATGGTGAAAAACTGAGTCCAAGTTCTGAACTGCCGCGAGAACGATATACAATTCATTTAATGTCCATTTTCCTTGCTGCCAGGAAGTGACTTGTTGACTTCCAATTCTCCCTCCATTATGAGGATCATTAAACTCGAAGGTCTGAGTCTTTGTCCCCCAATCGACTAAAATATCGATTCCATAAAATTGAAGAATATTTACGATATTTTGGGCTTCTTGAGAGTCATTTTCTGATATATTTCCAGCGTACCCACTGACAGGTAGAGGATTTCCATAAAAATATTTTCCATAACCATGCCAGAATTGATTGAAGCTCCCTATGAACCGGGAGAATTCTTTCCTGTCGCTATAGAGGACTCTCTGGGTCGTAGTCGTAGGACTCACATCATAGTATTTGTTGTTTTGAGGCACTAGGCCAACCACTAAATTGTAACGGGAATAGATCAAATCCATTTTTTCTGGACCTTTCAGACTGATCCCTTCAGCGCTGACATAAACAGCATCAGGATCACCATATCGGTCTAGAATCTGTTGAACTGTTATTCTTTGTGATGATTTAATGGATAATTCAGAAACAATATCCTCATCATTGAAATAGATCCAAACATTGTCACAACCAATTCCTTTTTCAATCCCATTTTTAACCGCATCCCAACGATCACAGTTATCGATATTTCCTAGAGTCCCCAGGATATTTAGCGATTCTTTCTCTAATGTCATACCAGGGATAATATTCAAAAAACAAGGCGCCGAGCAAGGTTTTCCCGATATCAGTCCGCCATCTCCAATTTGTAATTTTGGAGTTGTGTTTTCAAAGAGGGATATAAGAAAGACGAAAATGAAAGAAAAAATCACTACTGTTTTCATCTCGATTACATTTCATCACAACTACTGTGCGCGACAAATTGGTTGGGAAATAAAACAATCCCTAAAAGACAATAGTGTAATTTTGTTAACGATGTAATTTATTCAAATATTCAATATTTTTATATTTATATATTATCCCCCTATAGATGAAAATACAAATATGATGTTCAGTTGAGCCATTCACATGCTGATAATATTTTTAAAAATACTTGACTTAGAGTTCACTCCAGGTGCTAAACTAATGCATAGAGAGGTGAGTATATGAAAATCGCTGAAGTAAGTGAACGGTATAGCATTTCGGCGGACACGCTTCGTTATTATGAACGCATCGGCTTGATTCAACCTGTAAATCGAAATGAAAGTGGCGTCAGAGATTATAACGAAAACGATTTGAGACGGGTTGAATTTATCAAGTGCATGCGAAGTGCTGGACTTCCAATCGATGCGTTGATTGAATACGTCGGTCTGGTTCAGCGAGGGGACAATACCATTGAAGCCAGAAAAGAAATCTTAAAGGAACAGCGGGAGCTGCTAATGGCCAGAATGCAAGAAATGCAAAAAACGCTGGATCTATTGGATTACAAAATCAGTGTATATGAAAATGCTGTTTTAAAAAAAGAGAAAGAAATTATTCAGATTGTAGAATAGAATACAAAATTTTTTCTGAGGAATAAAAAGGCAGGAGTAAAGAAAATGCAAAAACGTAAACTTGGAAAAAGCGGCTTGGAAGTTTCGGCTCTTGGACTTGGCTGCATGAGGATGAGCTTTGGTGATAGCCCGGTAGGAGACAAGCAGGAGATGATCTCTTTTCTGCACTCAGCGGTCGAACACGGTATTACCTTTTTCGATACAGCAGAGGTCTATGGTCCATTCACAAACGAAGAATTATTGGGTGAAGCACTTGCTCCTTTTCGTGGGAAAGTGGTGATCGCTACCAAATTTGGGTTCAAAAACGATCCCAAGGATGGACCGAGCCCCAGGGTTGGCCTGGATAGCCGACCAGAGCATATCAAGCAGGTTGCTGAGGCTTCGCTCAAGCGGCTCAAAGTCGATGCCATTGATCTGTTCTATCAACATCGTGTAGATCCAGACGTGCCCATTGAGGAAGTAGCTGGCGCGGTGAAGGACCTGATCCAAGCAGGCAAGGTCAAGCACTTCGGGCTTTCTGAAGCGAACTCCGAGACTATCCGCCGCGCCCATGCGATTCAACCCGTTACCGCCTTGCAAAGCGAATATTCATTATGGTGGAGATCCATTGAAGAGACCATTCTGCCAACCTGCGAGGAACTCGGGATTGGTGTAGTACCCTATAGTCCACTGGGTCGGGGTTACCTGACGGGTAAGATCGATGAAAACGCGGCTTTTGATAGCTCTGATATTCGCAGCCACAATCCTCGTTTTACGCAGGAGGCTATCAGAGCAAACCGGGCTGTGGTCGATCTGCTTGAGAAGATTGCAACGCAGAAAGGAGCCACTCCGGCACAGATCGCACTTGCCTGGTTGCTAGCTCAAAAACCGTGGATCGTACCCATTCCCGGCTCACGCAAGCTGGAACGGCTCGAGGAGAATATCGGGGGAGTCACTATCGTATTGACGTCCACTGATCTCGATGAAATCAAAAATGCCATGTCACAGATCAAGGTGGTTGGTGACCGATATTAGGGTGTACTCGTAGCTGCATGGCTAAGTATGAGTTATAAAATCAACCAGGAAAGGCAAAACGATGAGTATCAGTAAAATAGCGAACAAAAACCATAAGGAGTTATTCCCCAATCGCGAATCGACATTAAAGATAACTGATCCGGAACTAATAGAGGTCTTTGATAATTTTGCCTTTGATGAAGTGCTCGGTTATGGAAACATGGATCCTAAAACGAGGTTAATGATCATCTTGGGATCATTGATTGCATGTCAGGCATTAGGCGAATATAAAGTGATGCTGGGGGGAGCTTTGAATATAGGGATTACTCCGATTGAAGTGAAAGAAATCGTTTATCAGGCTGTGCCTTACGTTGGAATGGCAAAAGTATATGATTTCATCCTTGCCACCAACGAAATTCTTGAAAGCAGGGGAGTAAAGCTGCCATTGGAAGGACAATCGACGACTTCACCTGAATCCCGATTTGAAAAAGGTTTACAACTTCAAAAATCAATATTCGGAGAAAGAATAGAGAAAATGTACGAGGAATCGCCAACAAATCAAGTTCATATTCAAAAATACTTATCTGCGAATTGTTTTGGCGAATATTTGACCAGAAAAGGGTTGGATGTAAAAACGAGGGAACTCTTAACGTTTTCAATGATACTTTCTTTAGGTGGATGTGAATCACAATTGAAAGGGCACATCCAGGGAAATATAAATGTGGGAAATGGCAAAGAAAGATTGCTAAATGCCGTGACTCAATTGATCCCTTATGTAGGATACCCAAGATCATTGAATGCGATACGATGTATAAATGAAGTAGTGCCTGAGTAATGATGGAAGTGAATAACCGTCTTGTGTTGAACAGAAGAGAGTATAGAAATGCAAAAAAGAAAACTCGGAAACAGCGGTCTTGAAGTATCAGCACTTGGGCTTGGATGCATGAGAATGAGCCATGATGAAAATCCTATTCCCGATAAACAGGAGATGATCTCTTTTCTTCACGCCGCGGTTGAGCGTGGCATCACCTTCTTCGATACGGCTGAAGTCTATGGTCCATTCACTAACGAAGAACTCCTAGGTGAAGCACTTTTTCCTTTCCATGGAAAAGTAATAATTGCCACCAAGTTTGGACACAATCTTGACACTAACACAGGAACGAATCTAGGCGGCCTGAATAGTCGACCTGAGCATGTCAAGCAAGTGGCTGAAGGTTCACTTAAGCGACTCAAGGTGGAAGCTATCGATCTGTTTTATCAACATCGGGTTGATCCGGATGTGCCCATCGAAGATGTCGCAGGAGCAGTGAAGGACCTGATCCAAGCTGGGAAGGTGAAGCACTTTGGTCTCTCAGAGGCAGGGGTGCAAACGATCCGCAGGGCACACGCTATACAGTCGGTCGCGGCGGTCCAGAGTGAGTACTCACTATGGTGGAGAGAGGTCGAAGCGGAAGTGTTGCCTGCATGCGAAGAACTCGGAATCGGCTTCGTGCCATTCAGTCCGCTGGGCAGAGGCTATCTCACGGGAAAGATCAACGAGAACACGACATTTGCCAGTGCTGATATCCGTAGCCGCCTACCTCGCTACACGCCGGAGGCGCGGAAAGCAAATCGGGTGGTTATTGATCTGCTCGACAGAATCGGAAAACAAAAGGGAGCAACACCGGCTCAGATCGCCCTTGCCTGGTTGCTTGCTAAGAAGCCATGGATTGTTCCCATCCCTGGCAGCCGGAAGCTTGAACGCCTGGATGAGAATATCGGCGCACTCGCTATCAAACTTACCCCCAAGGATCTTCAGGAAATTAATATTGCAATTTCAAAGATCACAGTACAAGGGGACCGGTATCCTGAAGAATTGAAGAAGATGACTGGTCGCTGAAAAAGGCATCTTGAGAAAGGAATTAGTAAACATGGAAATAAGCCGAAGTGGATCACAACCCTCTCGTAAAGGACCTGAAAATTTTTTCACAGGTTCCGTACGTATCGATCCGCTGTTCGAGCCCAAGAAAAACACCCGTACTCAAGGAGCTCTGGTGACCTTTGAACCTGGTGCACATACTCCCTGGCATTACCCATTCTTTAGGTCAAACTTTGATCGTCGTTTCTGGCCGCGGTTGGGTTCAGAACTTGGGTCATCCCATCGTGGAGATTCGCCCTGGGGATGTAATTTGGTTTGCACCTAATGAGAAACACTGGCACGGGGCTACAACGACCACAGCCATGGGCCATATTTCTATAGTGGAACATGGCGATGAACAAGATACTGGTTGGATGGAAAAGGTAAGTGATGAACAATACCAGGCAGGGGAAAAAACAAATAAAGAGGAGGTATCACAATGATAACTTGGACGAATGATGAGCTTGCAAAAATTGGCGCAGCGGAAGAATTGCATATTGCTGCCCTTCGTAGTGACGGGACATTACGAAACCCGGTGACGATTTGGATTGTCCGTCTTGGTGATGATCTATACGTCCGATCGGCTAATGGACGTACGTCTGCCTGGTTCCGTGGAGTTCTGGTGCAGCATGAAGGCCATATCCGGGCAGGCGGCGTTGAAAAAGAGGTTACTTTCGTGGAGGAAGCTGACCGTGATATCAATGACCAGGTCGATGCCGCGTACCGCGCCAAATACCATCAATTTAGCGCAGAGTATGTCGACCCTATGGTGGCACCCAACGCTCGATCTGCGACGATCAAACTTATGCCGCGATTTTCAGTCTTGTGAATTTAAAGACTCAACCAGCACCATATATATTCAATTCTGAAATTGCAGTAAAAATGAATTTTCCGAATGGAACCAGTTCGGACAACTTGGCTTTTTCTCCTGCAATGGTTCCCGGTTGGACTCTATCTCCATCAGACCTCCTATAAAGCGGGGGGAGTGTAATTCCATAAATCCATCTGATATGTCGGCTTGCGTCCGTCCAGCAGGATGAATGGCGCTGCCCGTTTAGGAGCGATCCCCAGATCGGCCAGTTGCTGCAAATCGGTGAGTTTTCTTTCCTTCCTACTATTACATATACGCTCCGCTCCCAGCTTACCGATTCCAGGAATCCGTAACAGAGTCTCTATTTCTGCCTGGTTGACCTCCACCGGACTTTCGGCAAAATTTTCCCTGGCCCAGGCCAACTTCGGATCAGCGTCCAGCGGCAGGAAACCTCCGGACCGAAAAGGCAACTCCTCCATTCCGAATCCATAATCACGTAACAGAAACGAAGCCTGGTATAACCGTATGTAACGGGTGTAATCCATGGCGGGGTAGTTTTCCAGGGGAGTATCAACCACCGGTTGAAAACCGGAGTAGTAGACCCGTGCCAAGCCGTATCGTTTGTAGAGCACTTCGCTCAATTGCAATGTTTCCACATCTGTTTCTCCAGCTACGCCAACTACGAGCTGGGTTGTGATTGACGCAGTTTTTCCGGTGGCATGGTCCTGCAACCGGCTTTTCCGAAATTGATCCATCATCTGGATGCGGGGGAAAAGGTCGCCGTACAGGTTTTTCATGGGAGCGAGAAACCTCAGCCGTTCTGGAGTAACCCCCTCCAGGTTGATTGATACGCGATCGCAAAGCTCCATCGAACGTTCGATCTGGGCTTCCTCAGCTCCCGGCATTACTTTCAAATGAACATATCCGCGGTAATGGTACTTGGCGCGCAGGATTTCGATCGTTTTGATCAAGTGGTCCTGGCTCTTCGTGCCGCCACCAACGACACCCGAGCTGAGAAAGATTCCCTGTACCAAGCCACGATGTACCATTTTCATAAAGGCCCCCGCCATCTCCTCGGGCGCGAACGAATAACGCTGCTGATCGTGGGGACGACGGAATATGCAGTAGTGGCAATCGTTTTCGCAAGCAGTGGTGAGCATGCTTTTCAACAATGGTATGGTCTTGCCGCTTCCCATTTGGGCATGGAATACACCGAGTTGGGAAGTGGTAAACATGCACCCATTGTTGACTGTGCGGTTTTTCTGCAGGATGATAGGAGGGACACCTTCTTCTTCGTGAGTTATCCCTGAAGCGACCGCCTGTAACTTCTCGAAGACTTCCATTACGAACACTCCCAGGAAAAAGGAATCACAATCCGAACGGTGCTTTCCCTCAAATATTCATCACTTTTCATAGCCATAGTATATAGAATAATTGTTCTAATGTCAAGGGACGCGCATTAGGCACATTCCAAGTTAGAGGGGTCGATACTTTTGTAAAAGCTAGCATAAAAGTACTAAGATCTGGTTGGTGGGTTGTTCCGCTCGTTTGGTGCTTCTATTAATATTTCTTTCAATATCAATGAGATACTCAAAAGAGAGTCTCTCATTTTAATAATTGGGAGTGGATGTGCATCTTGATGGTATTTGGCAACCCTGTTGGAATAGGCCAAGGGAACCACTACTTTTTCCCGCACAACATGATCTCCGGGTTATGTAAACACCCAGCGCGGTATGAGCAAAGATCCTGAATCCGTGCCATTTGTGCGGCGGGTTCTGCAAATCAGCCAAACCGACGAACGCTGGTTCACACTTGCCCGGCACGTAGCGATAGTTGATCAATGTGCGTATAGTAGCCCTTTTACAAGGGATCGTGTCCTTTTTTTTGACAGTGTTAGCCTTTTTAACACCGCTTTTGTTAAGGTTTATCAAATTACAGAAAATAGGTTACACCAACAAATAGCCGGGCGAATAAATCAAAGGATGGTCTACATATTAATTAATTTACACACAATATAGTCAATTTTGACTCAACAGAAAAGCTTAACTCAATTCTCGTTATAATGATTTATACTTCTGAAAACAATAAAGGAATTTTCATAAAAATCAATAAACCCATGGAGTCCATTTTTTCAGTATGAATAACTCTGAACCTGACAGCTCGACTGAACTCTCTGTTGAAGAAAAACTCGATCAGCTTCCCCCATTACCGCGCAAACGTATCCGACTGGGGATCTATTCGGTCATGGGTGGATTTTTGGTCTTTCTAATAGGTGCCACACCCCAATGGTTTGGGCTGGATCGTAGTCCGGTGGTAGGTTTTGTTCAAATCTCGGTCATGCTGATCGGCATAGCGATATTTTGCCTGGCAGGGTATGTCGTAGTTCATGCATTATGGCGGCGGACTACACCCAGTATCGCAGCAGATTTAGGAGTACGCTTAGTAAGCACGGGTTATGTGATCACTCTGTTCTCAGGCATGGCAGATACCTTTGGTATTGGATCTCAACCCCCGCCGATGGTTCCGTTTTTCGGAGTCTGGCAGGCACGTGGCATGGAAATCGGTTTGGGCGTTATTGCCGTTGGTTTCGTGATGATGTTTCCCTATCAGAAACCCCATGCCTGATTCGGTCTTATGTAAACTCATCCTGTCTTCATTCCGCAACTTGATCATGAATCCATCCATAAAGCTGAATGCTTTCAGTTGCAGACCTCCCGATAGGATGAGCAAGAGTTTTAGGATGGCATCTGAAAAGATGAGTGCAATTATTGTGGCAATCAGGATTGCCAGCATCGGAATCGGGATACAATGATGCAGTTCCTAAAGGTGGTTAAGAAAGGTCATTACTTTTTCAGACATGGCATACCCAATCTCAAATTTTAATAAGAAATAATTTAGCGTTTTAGTTATTTTTAAAAAAGTAAGGTCATTCCTTTGAGGGATCTGTCCTATTTTTAATGATTTCTAGAATTTCAGTTTGTTGGAGATTAATTTCGTGGACTTCAGATGTCAGGGTATGGATGGAGACAAGCGTGTCGTGATCGCTTTGAGCCCGGGCATCACTTGCTGCCGCCTGGACATTTTGACCGACGATAATGATGGGCAGCAACACTAACTGTAAGAATGTCTGCGCAATCCAGCTTACGATAATAATCGAGTCGCCGGATCTGATTGCGGATGGCAGTGAGATGAGTGCCAGCAACCCGAATGCATACGCACACCACATTGATCCAATAGATTTGGTAATAAATACAGCCACGCGAGTGTTAAATAAACCCAAAACACCCTCCCCATGGACTGCTGCCTGCACGTGCTTGGTTAAGACCAATTTGGGTACGTGAGCTTTTGCTTGGGAAATCGCAGATTTGTTTTCCATAGTTACACCTCTTTAGAATAAGATAAACAAAGAATATTTTAGATTAGTGCTCATAATTGGTACCTTTTTTACAAAATGTAAAATCATTTATTTATATTACTACTACCTTGATATGAGAGGGGCTGGAGGCTTGTGACTTCTTTAAAGAATTTCATTCCATACTAACTGCAGAAGAACGCATTTGGTGTATATGCCAGATTAATTACACACTCATCAATGCTACCACCCAGGGATGCTACAATTCTTTATCTGACTGGAACTATTCTTGGAACATCCACTGGAAATAATAACTTGATAAAGTGAGGGCGGATCCCACCCTATGCCACAAAACAAAAGTTATTCCATGGCTCGTTCCCCCAAAAGGAAACCACGTATTGATAATGTTACCAAGGGTTTATTGGTGGTTTTTGTGGTTGTAGGAATCTTACTAGCCTAGGTTGGCGGGAAATTCGTATTTAATCTAATTAAAGGCTGGTCTTTGACTTCATTACCAGGTGCGCCGGTCGATACTTCCGGTACCACGTCAGCTCAGGTAACGGTAACCCCCACACAAGGGTTGCTCAGTTTTTTGGGATTATAGCCTTTGGCTGTTCCTTCTTGATGGCCTTCTACGTTGACAACACTGCTGTCGATATCGATGGTGAAAGTACCACGAAGTGGCATGGAGGTTAGCTTGCTTTTACAAAGTAGCCTTTTGAAGACTTTGAAATTGATTTCTCTGAACATTTGGGTTGTTTTGTAACTGAAGTTGCCTAAAAATCTGGATACCGTTTCAGGTTCTTTCACTGAAATATCAAACTTGTTAACCAGTGGATCTCCTTGTAGAAGTTTGAGCCGTTCCAATTTTTCAATTCCAATAAAGTGGCCGCAGAGCATCGTTTTTATGTGATTCATCTTGATTTTGTTGGTGGATTCATCATCAAACACAAGATCATTATCAGGGAAAGGCGCTGTTTACACACCGCAGAGGCCCTGCTCTTTATAAAGTAAACCTTCGACCTCTTGAACATGCAAAATTATCCATTTTATTACTAAGGGAATACTATAGCGACCGTCCGGTGCAGCGCCTGGTTGGGCGGCTTTGTCAGAGTACAACCAGCCAAACAGGAACGATTTTATGTAACCAGCTCATGGAGAAATGATCCGGCGAGGCCATAGAGAATGAACCGACTCCTTGCGCGAGACTGGCTTGCTCTCTATATTGCATTGTGACACATATCGTTGATCACGGCTGATTGCTAAGCATGAGCCTGACGGTTGTGGATCCGTTATTTGTCTGGATAAAGATAGCCAGAATGCGTTTTGACATCAGCCAAGTCTGGTCGACCGTGCTGACATTCAGTTTTACCTCGTTCTGAAGATTCCATCCGAAGGTTTGTAACTGGTCGTGGTAGAACGCACCCACGGCGTCGGGTGAATCACTGGTTGAAAAACTTGCCCCCGTCGGCAGTGCTTGTAAGTCAGTTGCTCCTGGGTAAAGCGGCACATCAGCAGGCAGCCCACTTTTCGAAGCATCGGCAGTCGGTTTTATTCCCGGAGTGGGGCTGGGACCGGGGGTTGCAGTCGGTTCCTGGAAAGCTTGGGCAGGAATGAAGAGTACGGCAGTGACCTCCAGGCCGCCTCCAGTCTTGTCCAGGATGATGGTCAGGTCTTGATCCCCTTTTGTATAATTCATTGTCTGTGAATCGAAATCGACCGGGGATAAAGACGGTCCAACCAGCGTCCACCCCAAGGCAGGCAGTGCTTGGTTATAAAAATTGATCACTTGTGCAATCTCGGAAGGGGTCGTGTATTCCATAATCCCGCTGCTGCGGTACAGATTTTGCGCATCAGTCATGGCGGGGATATCAACCAGCACCGGAGTACAACCCACCGGCAGTTCGATCTGATCGATGGAATTGATCTCCGTTAATTCATAGCTCAATATCTCCTCAACTTCCGCTCCATTGCCTGTCGGGTTGGTGGGTCCTGGAATACTCAGGGTATATTTGACGACATATCCCCCCTGCTGGGCGATCCATACCTCACCGGAGGTGCCTTTCCCACCGGATGACAGCCCATTCTGGTCGAAATGATAATGCAGCGAGGCCACTCCATTCACCATCTCGGCGCCCACCTGGCTGGCCTGGGTTACCGGCAGCAGCAGACTGACCGGCTGAGGAACGGCTTCCACAGGCTGGTCATTATATTCACCCAAACAATCCTGCCCGTCCTGGCTCAGGGAATATTCGGAGCTGCCCAGCCTGAGCGAATGCAGGAAGATCTCCGAACTGCCGGTCTGCTGATCCTGCCAGAGGACCTCCTCATCATTGGATCGGGTAACAAAACTGTATTCAATGCGGGCATGTCGGTTGAGCGATTTCCCGTCGAGATTGCCTTGAATCGTCTGGTCATAGACGGCATGGTAACTTTGCAGGCCGTCCAGTCCAACCGACGGTTCGGGCAGGATGTCGTTCGTATTGACAGATGATCCGGGCTGAAACGCAGGGAACCGGCAGGCGAACAGCACCAGCGCCAGGCAGGCTAATGCAAAGAGCAGGTGCTTGCGAGGAGAGGAAGTGAATGGGTTCATTTGACCCTCGTTACTGTCAATACTGCACTATAGGAAGCGCTTGTCCCGGCACCTGCGCTAAGATTTTTTGCAGCTTTGTCAAACCAAACGATCTTTATATTTCTGGTTTCACCCTGCGGTGGAAAATGCTCTTGAATAAATGGGCTCTCTTGTGGGCTAAAATCCGTGGTGAATTGCGTGCTAATTGTTTTGTCCTTACAAGGTGTTGCGAAGGAATCGGAGCCTGTGACTTTCGCGTTACTAAAGGTAATTGTCACCCCGCCATTGGTAGTATTCTCTAATTCTCCAGAAACCATAACTGTCCCGGTTCCACCTAAACGAGTCCATACTGTCGCACTATCATTACACTTGAGATCCGGTGGTGTGTGCATATTCAGGACATTCACATGCCCTTCCATTGTGTCAGGGGTAAGGTTTGCCAGTTGTTCCAAGCCCGGGGCGACTAGTGTGAAGGTTCCTTTGGCTTTTATGACCTCTTCCCATTCCCATTGGGCGTCTTCGTTAGATTTTTTAACGTGCAGAGTAGCGACAAGATTGTAGGTGTACTTACACTCTTTCAGAACCGTGATGGTCATCGAGCCAGAACCATCTCCCTGGTTGGCCTGTGCAAAGATTTTGGCAACTCCGGGTTCTGTAGCGGTAAATGTGAAATTTAGAAAATCGCTACCCAGCAGCAACCCTGGTGCTTTTTGCGGGGCAACGGTTCCATGCGTGACCACCATGGAAATGATCGGTGCGGCTGTTTCTTTCTGGCCTTTATTAAGCCTATAAAGTACCGTCATATCTGCTGTCTGTCCAACGCAAATCGATTTTTCAACGTTAGAATAGATTGTGACCGAATATTTCTGGGCACTTGCAGCGGCTCCAGTGGATAAGACCAAAAAGACTGCCATCAAAATCGAGCAGGCTAGCCGGACGAACCGATTCATACCTGGTTTATTCATCCCATTCTCTCCCTGATCTTTGCCTGATTTTTGATAAAAACGGTTATTTGAAATAAAGACCTACCGTAGACTGAGGCTTGTGTACTGACAATCATACAAAATAACAAATCAGCTTCACTGTCATTATATCTAGTATTCCGGCACAGAGCTTTCACAAAGTCCATTGACAAACCATGATTATTGTATCATTGTGAAACGCCGAAGGCGGTGACACGTGCACCTGCTGCAAATGCAGGTGAGCAATCTCCCAGCCTGCGAGGAGTCTGTTTCATCGGACAGGGAAAACCCTGCCCTCGGTCATTGATAAAATGAAAAAAACGATCAGCCTTTAGCCAATAATAAAAAAACGATGTACTCTTTAATACCAGTACATCGCGGAAGGCTTATGAGCTCCTCGCTGAGGATTTGAACCTCTAACCTCTAGCGGTTCCAGGTTCAAATCCCATACGAGGATCGATAAGTTAATAATACTGAAATTCCACTATTCCAAATTGGCGAAGAATTTTGATAATAGTTTCTAAATTGTAGCATTTTCAGCTCCATATTGCCAAGAATTTTACGTAGCTGTTTTATGAAACCCAATGATTAGTACAGTAAACAAGCCCAATCAAAACACAATGAAGCAAACACCAGAATGTCTAATTCATTCTCTTAAGATAAACAATTTTCATACACATCTTGATACGGATACTTTGCCGAGAGCTTCATCTGCCGATAAAGCGGGCATACCTAACCACATATCGTGCTGTTCTGATGATCTTCGTCGCTAGAAAAATATACTTTGACCGGAATGTCTTAATTTGCTGCCTGTATTCTGAAATGTGTAGGGAATCAAACTTGAACAGCAAATACAGATTGTATGCAAGCATCATCATCTGAAATACGGCTTCATTTGCCCAAAATGATTTTAGTAGAAGATGTCCCACTGCCATACCCCTTATCACTACTTGATGGGGCGTACCAGTCATACTTG
>Ga0182011_10000465_pt1 | contig 35364 bp, 25 predicted proteins | sample 711E1DmetaG_FD_120481 | JGI IMG/M metagenome (GOLD analysis project Ga0182011, IMG submission 120481) | Permafrost microbial communities from Stordalen Mire, Sweden - 711E1D metaG | ecosystem: Environmental > Terrestrial > Soil > Wetlands > Permafrost | place: Sweden: Stordalen | collected...
CGACTGCGGCGTGGTGGCCGTGGCTGGTGAACTTGCCGGGCTGAATATCGGCCGGCGCGCGCGTTCGATTCCGCCAGCGATACGGCGCGCGCTTACCTTGCGTGACCGTGGTTGTCGCTTTCCAGGCTGCACCCACACTCGCTTCCTGCACGGTCACCACATCCAGCACTGGCTGCACGGGGGCGAGACCAGCGTGACCAACCTTGCGTTGCTGTGCACCTTCCACCACCACCTGGTCCACGAGGGCGGCTGGAGCGTCGCCCGTGGCGAAGACGGCGAATTGGAATTCACCGCGCCAGACGGCCGCGCGCTGACTACCGAGCCGCCGCGGCAGACGGTCGAGGCCGTGCTCGAGTCGCTGCACGAGTGGGCCGCCGACCGCGGTCTCGACCTTGGGCCGGACAGCAACCTGCCCCTGTGGGATGGCACCAGGCCAGACTACGATTGGGCAGTGGGGGCACTCATCGCGGCAGGGTGAGGCTCAGGGCACCCACTCGATCCAGTTGGCGATTTCAGACGGCTCAAGGACTTCTGCAAGCAGCGCGATAGCTCGCACGGTGTCGCCGATCTGAGCCGATGGGAGGATGAAGATAAGCCCGGGAAACTGAACGTTGTTGCTCGCGTATTTGTCTGCAAGGCGCAAGAAGTCCTGGTCGCCCGTCAGGATCGAACGCGAAGTCGCAATGGCCTGGGCCATGTGTCGCTCGTCCGCCGCGCCCAACAGTCCTGCATCGACTGCAGTCATGACCTCGAACCCTCGCCGTCGCAAGCCGGCCACAATACGGGCGTCGACGCATTCGTCCGCGTAGAGCAGGAGGGCCAATCGCGAATCCTATGAGCGCACGCGAGCGAGGCCAGTGGCACGGCTGGGATACCGGGCTTGCAGCGTCGCCATGAGCGTCTCTGCCTCGTGCCATTCACGCGAGACTACGTCGCGATGGTCGTAGTAGTAGACGAGCGCGGCATGGACGTCAGCGAGATTCAGGTGGGGATGCGCCTCGACAATCTGGTCGGGGGTCATGCCGAGGTGCTCATATTCGGACGCGATCTGGCTGACCTTGATGTCGGTCCCCACGACCACAGGCCTCCTGGCCGTTTCATCAATGTGGATGGGAACGTGCTGGGCCGCCTGCATGATGAACTTCAGGTTAGCGCGGACCCGCCACGAGCACAACCGCGAGCCCACCGGGCGGCAACATCGCTGTCGTACCCTGGCAGCATGGCTAGCCCCTAGTTCACCACCACAAACTCAATCCGGCGATTCTTCAGCTTGGCGGCTTTGCCCAAGTTGGGGACCACGGGCTTGGTCGCGCCCATTCCCACCGGCACGACCCGCTCCTGGCCGGCGCCTTGGTCTGCCAGGTACCGGGCGACAGCCTTAGCCTGAGCATCGGTTAGTTCCTGCACCTGGGCCGGCGGCAAACTGCGGTCCCAGTGTGCCTCAACGCGCAACTGGCGAATCTCCGGGTGGTTGACCAAGACGTCCACAACTTCATCGAGCAGGTGGAACGCGCCCGCAGTCAACTCAGACGATGGCTTCTTGCCGAGCGACTTGAAGCTGAGTGCCTGGCGCAACTTGAACTTGCCATTCTGGAAAATCACTCCCGCCACCGCTGGACGAGAGTGCAGTATCACGCTGACCGCATCCTCCCGGCCTTCCGCCACAGTCAGGGGCACTACTTTCGACAAGTACTGGTCTGCGTCGATGCGCAGAACATATTGGCCGGGTGAAACTGGCACCGCGAAATTGCCCGATTCATCAGACTTCCCCTCGGCGATCTGCGGGCCAGCGAGTTTGATTGCCGCTGCCACGCCCTTGCCGGAATCCTCAGTAACCCGTCCAACCGCTCGCGCAGCCGGCGCCCGCGGCAAAAGCGTGAAAGCAACATTGGCGATTTGCCCTGCGATTACGTCTATCCTTGCGGAGAACGTCTCGAAGCCATTCGCCACGACGACGAGTTCGACTGGCCCCGGTGCGAGCGGTACACTCTGGAAGGTCCCATCGGCATCGGTCAGGACACGAGAATATGGGCGACCGGTGACCCCGACCACGGCTCCCTCGATGGGAGCTCCGGCTGTGGTGGTGACCCTGCCCGCCACTAGACCTTCGCGTAGGGGCTCGGCCTTTTCGGCTGGCATACGGACGGTCACGACCCGGGTAAGTAGATCGAACGGATACCCCATGCCGAAAAGCAGATTCCATGGTGCCAAAGACGGGGCATAGGCATAGCCGGACGAGCGGAGCGCGAGATCCAGACCGACGGTAAGGGTTAGACCGTGCACAAACTGTGCCTGCACGCCGAGTGTTACCCAGTGCTGGTCTTGGTTATCTGCACAGGCAGCCGCGCCTGCCTTACCGCAAGTCAAGTGCTCCTGGTCGTAGATCACTTTGTCTTTGGACCCGGTCAGATACTCGAAGTGATATTCAACTATGGGCCGTAGCGAAAAGCCCGCTGTCACTTCGTCGAAGGGGGCGTCCGCGCCGAGCGCTAGCCGGAAGCGGTTCTCGGAGATACCGTAGGCAAACTTTGAAACGTAGCGGGATACAGCGGAAGTCTGCGCAGCATCGTAGTCTTGCAGGTTCGATGAATTGTCCACGTAGAAGCCGATGTTTAGATGGAATCGGAGGGGAATGTTGTTGATCACTGGCTTCAAATCGTACGTGGCCAGCGCACTTATCCAGAGCGAAGTCGAGTCCGGCGATAAGGAGCCGAGCCCCGTGGTGGAGGCCAGCAGGCGCACCCCGAACTCGCCACCAGCGGCGAACCCTGGCGCGATCGGATAGGCCAGTTTAGCCCCCAAGATTATATCGCCGTAGGACTTGATGAATTCGGGGTCCGTGCGGTTGGCCTCAGATACACACTGCTCGTTGCCACTCGAGTCCGTGGCGCAGAGGCGTTGGTTTTGATTCGCTGAACCCAAGATCGCGCCGAATAGCTCGAAATGGTGAAAAGGCGTAACCCCAAAGGTCAACGCCGCCTGCATGCGGGAGTCGTGATCACCTCCGGGCGGAGAAACGCGTGTGACCAGCACGTTGCTGCCACTGAAGAACTCGCCGTGCAAACTCAGGCGAAGGTAGCCGACTGGCCCGACTTCGGCAGAGCTCATGTGCAGAAGGCCAACCGCACCTGCGAGACTTGGCTGAGGAATGAATCCACGGGGCGTTTCGTCGTTTTCCGGCGCAGATCCTGCTGCAACCGGGACTTCGGGCTGGGCTGGTGCGCCGGGTTGAGCAAGAGCCGAGCCCGTCGTAAGAAGAAGTGCGGCGAGAAATCCGGCAGTGGTCGTTTGAATTGGCATTCGTGAACTCCCTGGAAGCCAGTTGAGTCCCATGCTAAGCGCGCTTTCAAATCTACGCAATCGGCTCTTCCATTTTCCGGCTCACCTCCCTTTCTTGGAAAAATGGATGAGCCCTACCGAGAGGTAAAGCCACTGCGTGATCGTGATCACATGCTCCCGCGCCGGCACGCCATCAGTGTGGGAGTGTCTTGGCACGATGCCGTCTCGCCCTACCAGCTCCCTGGAGAACCGTCATGAAATTGCTAAGAAGCGCTTTGGGTGCTCTTTTCCTGCTCGCCACCTGCTCCGAAAACCAACCCGGCAATGCCCCTGGGTCTCGGGTTGAGTCTTCCCGCGCCGCCCTGGGCGTTGTGCCCGCATCCGAAGTCGCCACCTGGAAACTGGCCGGCCCCCTGCCATCGCAGGCCCCTTCCTGGCGCTACCTGCAATCGGCTGCTTTCGACGAAACCCGCAAGGTACTGATGATGTTCGGCGGCTTGTCTCAGGATCCCAATATCCCGAACCTCATGGCATTGCCGGATCTGTGGGAGTGGGATTCTGCGACCGGAATGTGGACCAACCGCCGCCCCACCCCTCCCGGCGACAAACCGTTCCGGCGCGCAGGCGCAGGCATAGTTTTTGATGCGGTCCGCAACAAGCTCGTCATGTTCGGAGGGCGCTCGACCGTCGTCGCCAACTACGCTGATATCTGGGACTGGGATCTCACCAACGGCTTCGTCGATCGCACCAACTCGGACGTGGGGCCCAGTCCTCGCAGCCAGCATGGCATGGTGTTCGAGAAGTCCACCGGCAAGGTGCTGCTCTTCGGGGGCGGTGTTGCCCAGTGGGGCCCGACCGGCGCCGACGACCAGACCAGCGTATCGGTCGCGTATGGCGACACCTGGGAGTGGAATCCCCTGACCGGCAACTGGACCGAGCTTCAGCCCGCCCACGCGCCCAGTGCGCGCTACGATTCGGCGCTGGTCTGGGACAGCAAACGCAACCGCGCTGTTCTATTCGGCGGCATGGAGAAGCCGCAGGCCGATCTGAGCGGCGTTCCCAAACAGGACACATGGGAATGGGATCCGAACACGCCGGGCTGGACCGATCGCACGATCGGGGGAGACAAGCCGAGCCCGCGCTACGGCCACGCCATGGCGTACGACCCCGGCCGGGGTGTGACCGTGCTGGTGGGTGGTTGGGACATCGATACCGGCAACGCCTTGGCCGACGTCTGGGAATGGGATCCGAGCACGGGGGTGTGGACGCAGCGGCTTGACGGCAGCGAGCCCAACCTGCCCGCCGGGCGCATGTATGCCTCGCTCGTCACCGACTCTGCGCAAGACCTCCTCGATCTGGTTGGGGGACTGACCTCTGCCAGCACGGAGCCGCCGGACGGAGAGATCTGGGAGTTGAATCCCGCCACAGCAGCCTTCACCAACCGCACGCAATTGCCACCAAAGGACTGGCCGAGCGCGCGCACGGGTCCCGCCATGGCCTTCTGTCCGGCCACCGGCAAGATGTATCTCTTCGGTGGCCAGGACGGCAATGGCGTGTTTCTCGATGACCTGTCGGAGTGGGACGGCACTGCTTGGTCGCTGGTTGCAAGCGACGTACGACCCAGCGGCCGCATGGATGCGGCGATGGCCTACGACCCATTCCGCAAGTCTCTCATTCTCTTCGGCGGTTATGCCAACTGGCCCTCCTCCTCCTCGGGTCCTCTTCCGGCCGAGATCCTCGACGACACCTGGGAATGGCAGAGTGGCACCCGCCAGTGGACCCAGCTCTTTCCCAAGCTGAGTCCGGAGCCTCGCGACTCACACGCCATGGTCACCGATTCGGGGCGCGCCAAGGTGCTGCTCTTCGGGGGCGAAACCTACTCCTGCGACTCCGCCTCCCCGATCCCGGGAGCCCCCAACGACTGCAACGGAACCTACACACCCGGCAACGTTTGGGAGTGGGACGGCGCAAGCACAACCTGGACCAACCGTACACCGGTCGTGCTCACGCAGACTCCCGACGGACTCATTCCCGCGCTCTTGAGCTTCGACGAGGGCCGCCAGAAGATGTTCTTCCTTCCCAATCAGCCATGGTTTGGCGGAGGCAGCACCACCAACGATTTCTGGGAGTGGGATCCGATTACGGCAGGCTGGTCGGCGCGAGGCAGTGGCGACGAACTCTATCTTCACGACTCCTACTTGGCATACGACAGCCTGCGCCGCCGGCAGATCTTCACCAATTGGGCGAGCGACGCATCGGACGTCGAGACCTGGGAGCTGGACACCAATGGTCCAACCCTCTACCAACGGGTTCTGTCCTCGGGCCTGCGCTCGCGCTACGAGGCAGCCATGGCCTTCGACAGCCAGCGCGGCGTGATGGTGCTTTTCGGCGGCAACTTGGCCGTGGTCCCCTTTGCCATGACCAACGAAACCTGGGAGTACAAGGTAACAAATCTCGGCAATGGTGAGGGGTGCACGGCTGCCACGGCGTCGAACTGCGCCTCTGGGTTCTGCGTGGACGGCGTCTGCTGCGCAACTGCCTCCTGTTCCGGCGCTTGCCAATCCTGCGCGGTGACTGGCCACGAAGGCAGCTGTAGCCCGGCAGCCCCGGGAGCCGCCATCCCCGCTAGCTGCCCCGATGGCCAGGCGTGCGACAGCAATGGCATTTGTAAGGCAAAGAACGGCGCGGCCTGTTCCAGCGCGAGTACCTGCGCCTCGGGCTTCTGCGCGGACGGGGTGTGCTGCGAGAGAGCGTGCGATGGCACCTGCGTATCTTGCAACCAGGCCGGCCGCCCGGGCCAGTGCTCGCCCTACCTCGCGGGCAGCGATCCAGAGAGTGAATGCGGCCCAGGCAGCGATCCGTGCCGCTCGGTCTGTAATGGCGCCGAGGCCTGCGACGTTGCGCAGGCCAACACGCCCTGCGGGCGATGCGCGAGCTGTGACGGCCTCGGCAGCTGCACTCCCATTGATTCTGCCTCCTGTGGCCCCGGCGCGGGGGGCGCGAGCGGCACTGGCGGAACCGGTGCGGGCGGCTCGGGCGGCACCGTCAGCGGCGGCGCAAGTGGAAGGGGTGGGGCGAGCGGCTCAGGCGGCATGACCAGCGGCACCGGTGGAACGGGTGGCGCGGTTTCGGGCGGCGCGAGTGGAAGGGGTGGGACGAGCGGCTCCGGTGGCACCGTCATGGGCGGCTCCGGCAGCTTGGGCGGTACCGCCTCCGGCGGCGCGAGTGGAACGGGTGTGCCATCGGGTGGCGCGAGTGGAAGGGGTGGGGCGGGCGGATCGGTTGGCACTGTCATGGGCGGCTCCAGCAGCTTGGGCGGCAGCACGACAACCGGAGGCGCGGGCGTGGGCGGCAGCACGGGCGGCTCCAGTAGCCTGGGTGGCAGCACGGGCGGCGCAGGCGGGGCCGGTGGAACGGGTGGCGTCGGCGGCAGCCCCGATGGCGGGGGAAATTCGGCCTCGCCCGATGCAGGTAGCCCCGACGGCAGAAAGGCTTCGCTTGGCCCCGATGCCGGCAGCACGGCGCAGTTGCACCGCGCGGGTTGCGACTGTGACTTGGGCCAGACCGGTCCGGGTAGGCCAGCGCTGCCCTTCGCTCTGCTCGGATTCGTCTTCTTGTGGCGGCGCCTGCGCCGGCGTGATTTGCGAATTACCGCCGTGGCCGCGTTGCTTTTGCTCGCCGCCTGCTCGGAAAACGATCCGGGCAGCGGATCTCGACTCGAGTCCTCCCACTCGGCTTTGGGCACTGTGCCCGCGACCGAGTCAGCCACCTGGACGCGGGTCGCTGTCCCCACCTCGCCGCCCCCCAACCCGCGCTATTTGCAAGCGGCCGCTTTCGACGAAGCCCGCAACGTGCTGGTCATGTTCGGCGGCTGGTCCGGCGCCACCGCCAGCAACCAATTCGGGGCGGCGACCCAGGATCTGTGGGAGTGGAATCCCGCAACCGGCACATGGACCAACCGCACGCCTGCCGGCCGCAAACCCAGCCCGCGCGCAGGCGCGAGCATGGTCTACGACCCCAACCGCAAGAACTTCGTCATCTTCGGTGGGCGATCGACCACAGGCTACGACTACCAAGACACCTGGCTATGGGATCCGCTAGGCGGAACCTTCACCGACGCCACCACCTCGGGGCCGGGCGCCCGCAGCCAGCACAGCATGGTGTTCGAGAAATCCACGGGCAAGGTGCTGCTTTTCGGGGGTGGTGTCGCCGATGGGGGCACCTCCATCTGGCCCGAGACCATCTATTACAACGGCGTGCCCATCCCTGGACCCTCGGCCGACGGGAGCGGTATTGCGCTGGCGTTTGCTGACACGTGGGAATGGGATCCCAGCCAGGGCACCTGGACCCAGCTCACGCTGGCCAACGCGCCTAGTGCTCGATACGACTCTGCGCTGGTGTGGGACAGTCAGCGCAGCCGCGCCGTCTTGTTCGGCGGAATGCAGAAGGCCCAGGTGGATGCGGATGGCATCCCCCAGCAGGACACGTGGGAATGGAATCCGTCGACGCCGGGCTGGACTCTGCTGCCGGCCGCGGGGCAGACGCCGAGTGCGCGCTGGGGCCACGCCATGGCCTACGACCCCGGCCGCGGCATGACCGTGCTCGCGGGCGGCAAGGACTTCCAAACCTACCTCGGCCTGGCCGACTTGTGGGATTGGGATCCAACCGCGGGCGCGTGGAAGCAGCGCCTGACGGGCAGCGAACCCAATTTGCCACCAGGGCGCATGTACGCCTCGCTGGTTGCCGACTCTGCGGGAAACCGACTCGATCTGTTGGCGGGCGTGGTTTTCAACCTGGAGTATCCATCCAATGCCACGCCATACGAGCCAACCTACCAGGCGTTTGCCTCGGCGGACCTCTGGGAATTGCAGCCCGCCACCGCAACCTTCACCAACCGCACGCCGCCGCCGAACGCCCCGAGTAGTCGCCAAGGTCACGCCATCGCGTTCTGTCCCGCCACTGGCAAGACCTACGTGTTCGGCGGCTACAACGACAAGAACTCGACGCTAGACGACCTGTGGGAATGGGACGGGAGTTTCTGGTCCCAGGTCCAAAGTGATGTACGACCTCCTGGCCGTTGGTGGGCAGCGATGGCATACGACCCAATTCGCAAGTCGCTCATTCTCTACGGCGGCGAGGGCTACCAGGACGGCAGCGACACCTTGGACCTCGGTGATACCTGGGAATGGCAGAGCGGCACCCGCCAATGGAGCCAGCTCTTGCCCAAGTCCAGCCCGGGTCCTCAGGGCTGGCCTGGTATGGTCACCGACTCTGGGCGGGGGAAGGTGCTGCTCTTGGCAGTGGAAAGTGACAGCTCAGTTTGGGAGTGGGATGGCGCGAGTGCGAACTGGACTAACCGCACACCCGTCTCAGACACGGGTTCGCCTGCCTCAGGCTGGGGTCCGCTGCTGACCTTCGACGATGGCCGCCAGAAAATGTTCCTGTTCGCCGGCCTGAGCCTGAGCGACGGGCAAAGTGCCAGCAATAGCGCCTTCTGGGAGTGGGATCCTATCTCGGCCGGCTGGGCGCTACGCAACAGTGGCGACGTCGTCGATTTTGGCCTCGCCCCTTTCCCGGTGGTGGCCTACGACAACCTACGCCGCCGGCAGGTCGTGCCTTCGAACGCTACGATCACGACGGGATCCACGACCACTAGCAAGACCTGGGAACTGGATGCCAACCGTCCCAGCTGGTACATGCGCGCTCTTTCCACCGGCCCAACCTCGCTCACTTCGGCAGCCATGGCCTTCGACAGCCAGCGCGGCGTGATGGTGCTGTTCGGTGCAGGCCCGAACGATGGTTCGGATCTGAGCGAGACCTGGGAGTACCGGGTAACCAATCTCGGCAATGGTGAGGGATGTACTGCCGCCACGGCATCGACCTGCGCATCTGGCTTCTGCGTGGACAGTGTTTGTTGCTCACTCGTGGCTTGTTCGGGTCCCTGCCAGTCCTGCGCCGTTGCCGGCCACGAAGGCACCTGCAGCCAGGCAAGCGCGGGCACGGAAATTTCTGGTAGCTGCGCCGACGGGCAGGCGTGCGACGGTAGTGGCAGTTGCAAGGCCAAGAACGGCACGGCCTGTTCCGGCGCGAGTGTCTGCGCCTCTGGCTGGTGCGTGGATGGAGTGTGCTGCGAGAGCGCGTGCGCTGGGACCTGCGTTTCGTGCAACCAGGCCAATCGCGCCGGCAAGTGCTCTCCCTATGCCTTGGGCAGTGATCCAGAGAATGAATGCGGCTCTGGCGATGGCGCGTGCCGTTCGACCTGCAACGGTGCAGGTTATTGCGACTATCCGCAGCTCGGAGCGCCGTGCGGGATCTGTCAGACCTGTTCTGGCGACGGCATGTGTTTCAGCCCTGATCCTTCCCAATGTGGCACTGGCGGCAGCAGCGGGACGGGTGGCGCGGGCGGGGCCGGGGGCACCGGTGGCACTGGCGCGGGTGGAGCCAGCGGCAGCGGCGGCGCTGGCGGTAGCGGCGGCGTGGGCGGCGTCGGTGGTACCACAATCGTTGGTGGTGCAGGTGGCATGGTTTCGGGCGGCGCGGGCGGGGTTGGCGGCACGGGTGGCGTGGGAGGCTTCGCTGGCGGTATCACCGCTGGCACCAGCGGGGGTGGTGCAGTGGGTGGCTTCGGCGGCAGCAATTTCGGCGGCGCAGGTGGAAGTGGCAGAGCGGGCGGCGCAAGCGGCTCTGGTGGCACGATCATCGGTGGCACGATCATCGGCGGCGCCGGTGGCACTGGCGGCACGATCATCGGCGGCGCGGGTGGAAATGCGAGCGGCTTGGGCGGCACGACGATGGGTGGTGGGGGTGGTGCCGGTGGCACTGGCGGCACGATCATCGGCGGCGCGGGTGGAAATGCGAGCGGCTTGGGCGGCACGACGATGGGCGGTGGGGGTGGCGCCGGTGGCGCTGGCGGCACGATCATCGGCGGCGCAGGTGGAAGCAGTGGCGCAGGCGGTGCCAGCGGGAGCCCCGACGGTGGAAGAGACGCGATCCCGCCCGACACGGGCAGCCTAGATGGCAGCAAAGATTTGCGGCCAGCCGACGCCGGCAGTCCGGTGCGGCTGGGCCACTCGGGTTGTGACTGCAGTCTCGGCCAGATCTCCCCAGGCACGCCCGGGCTGCCTCTTGCCTTGTTCGGTGCCGTCCTCTTGTGGCGACGACTGCGCCCCCTGCGGGGGCTTCGGGACCGCCGGCCAGCCTGCCCGCCCCGCGCGCTTCGCGCGCTCTCTCGCTGGCGTCGATAGTTCCACGCAGATTGCCGCGTGGCAGGGGTGACCTGCGGTCGCCCCGGTTGTGGCTCACCCACGGATCGCTGGCGGGATTGCGCCGCTGGATGCGCAGAGAAAATCGGCGTAGTCTCGCGCCATCATCATGCCCAACGTCAAACTGGTCTCTTGGGGTCTTTTCGGAGTCTGCTTCGCCCTGGCCGGCTGCAAGACGGCTGCCCCGGCGGCGCCCGCAGCCATGGCGACGCCGCGACCGAGCGCGGTGGCTGCTGCGGTCGAACCGGCGCTCAAGCCGGCTTCCGCTGCGGCCGGGGCCTGGGGCATGAGCGTCGTGGTCGCCTCGCCCATGAAGTTGGTGGCGGACCTGGATGCGCTCTCCAAGAGCCTGGAGTTGCCCATGCCACTTGGGCAGTCGTTGCTTCCCACGCTGACCAGCGGGTTCAGTCCGGGCGGGGTGACGATAGCGCGCGAGACGCTCGATCACCTGGATGTCACGCGTCCGGTGGCTGTGATCTGGCTGGCGCGGGGCAGTGACGCGCCGGCTGGCTGGTGCGCCGCCATTGCATTCAAAGAGCGCGCATCCGCCCTAGATGCCCTGCAGAAGATGGGGATCGGCGGCGCCCAGAGTGAAGGCACCATTGAGCGACGCCTGCCTTCGGGCGATTTGGTTTGGGGCGCTGTTAGGGATCGCCAGTTGCTGCTTTCCAGCTCCCGCGAAACCCTGCTGACTGCGGGTGCCCTGGCCATCACGACACAAGGAACACCTCTGTCAGGGCAGGCTCTGGTCACCTTGTCCCCTTCGGTCTTGGCCAGAGGTACCGGCCAGCCACTGGACGTGTTCGTGTCCAGTGTCATCAGCGAGGCCATAGCCGAGATGGACAGGGACGCCTCGGGTACGGGCAAGCGATTGACACCCGCATCGAGGAATATGACCGAGGCACTCCTCAGGGCATTGATCCGCCCACTGAGTGAGATTGCCGTGGCTCGCGTCAGTCTCGAAATAGGGGATCGGCCTGGTGTAGCTTTGCGGGTCGAGGCCCAGCCCAGGCTCGGCTCAGGGCTGGCCGCTCAGGCCGCTCATGTTTCACCCTATGCGCTCGATCCGGCTCTTCCCGTGCGCAGCGACGCCAGCGCAGTCGTCGCGTGGGGCGACATGGCGCCTTGGCTGGCAGACTGGATTCAGGCTATGGAAGCCTCGGGCCCTGCGGGCCGCACGGCCGGGCGGGACCTTCGGGCACTGGTGGTCGAGTTGATGGACGGTGGCTCTTGCACCGCAGGGGTCGGGGCCGTGCCCATCTGTTTCATGTGCAGCCTGACGGTGCGTCCCGGCGTCGATGTCTCACACGCCCTGGCTGGCTACCTGGCGTTTCTCGAGTCATCCAACGCGTGGGAGGCCGAGATCGATGGTCGCAAGCCAACGCCGCTCAAGGTGAAACACAGGGGCAAGGTGGTGGAGATCGAAAAGGCGATCGAAAGAAAGGACCCAAAGGCCACGGCGCTCATGAAAGGGATCATGGGGGGTGATGCCGTGCGAACCGCGCTCACGGTCAAGGACCGCCGTGTGGTCATGGCCATCGGTCCCAAGCCGCGCGAGATGCTCGACTGCTACGGCAAGCCGCAGGAGTCCATGAAGGCTGCGGCGCCCATCGTGGCGAGGTCCTTGCTCGACACGGCAGGTGCCGACTATCTGGGCCTGGTCGACGTGGTGTCTGTCCTGGGCAAGGTGCTGGCGAGCAGCAAGGAGTTCGGGGGTTCGACCTTGAGCGCCATGATGACTGCTGTACCAGGCCTGGCTGACCTGCGCGCGCCGGTAGTGCTGAATGGACACGGCGGTTCGGTTGCCGCCATCGAGATTCAGGTGCCCTTTGGCAGCTTGCAGAACATTGCCCGGGTGGTCAGCGCCTTCATGGGTCAGATGGGGGCGACACCTGCACGCTAGTGCCGCTTGCGTGAAAAATACTATTTGGCGAAAAGTACGGAAGATCCGCTAGACTGTAAAAACCAATCATGAGAGTTCTCGCAGTTTTGATTGCCGCCGTATTTGCACTCACGGGCGTGCCCGCGCTTGCGAGCGCTGCCCCGGCGGATTCCTCCTGTTCTGCCGCCTCGTCTGCCGGCTCGATCTGTCGCTCCAGGAGGAAGAGAGCCAAGAAGCAGGATGCCGACAGCAAGGGCAAGAAGAAGGGCAAGAAGGACGACAAGAAACCCTACGGCTTCGAGCTGTAGGTCCAGACTTGCACCGGGGCGGGTTGTCAGCTAGCGCTGACCGACATGCCGTCAGACAAGGAATCTCCCAAGTTGCAGCCTTTCGCGGGCATGCCAGGGTCTGTGCTGGTCGGATTGCGGGTTCTGGCTGCAGACATAGATGACACCATCACCGAGGGTGGCAAGCTGTCCGCGCGCACCCTCAATCTGCTCGAAGAGTTGGAGGCCGTCGGACTGCTGTTGGCCCTGGTAACCGGGCGGTCCGCCGGCTGCGCGCAAGCCTTGGCCGGCTACCTTCCTGCCGTACGCCTGGTCATTGGCGAGAACGGGCTGGTGTCCTTCGACGGCGCGGGCCGGCGGCGCGACCTGGGACCGCCGCGCGATGCAACCTTCGCCCGCGCCCTGGCCGACAACGCTGAGCGAGTCGCGCGCGCCTTTGCCCTCACCCGCACCGACGACGACACCTTTCGTTTGTTCGAGCGCGCCTTCCTGCGGCCTGCTGGCTTCGACGCAGATGCCTTGCGCGGTTGCCAGCAGCTCGTCGACAAAGGCTTCGAGGTGATCGCAAGCTCGATCCACATTCACGTACGTCCCTCGGGCTGGGACAAGGCGGACGGGCTGCTGGCTGCGCTGGCGCCCATCCTGCCCGACGTGGGTGCCGACGGGGACGCAAGCATTCTTTTTGTAGGTGACAGCAGCAATGACCGGCCGCTCTTCGCGCGTTTCCCCCGCACCAGCGTAGGCGTGCGCAACGTCGTGGGTTTTCTCGCCGAGCTGGGGGCGGATCGCCCTGCCTACATCACCGAGGGCGAAGCGGCGGCGGGCTTCGCCGAAGTCGTCACGAGGTTGCTGGCCGCACGACGCTGGGCGCCGTAGCACATCGGCACTTGCAGTGCGCCCCATATCTCCATACGATTCGCCGTCGCATAGGTTGTCGCAGCAAGTCCCTCTAGCTGGAGTACCCCAATGGCGAAATTGTCCGGAAAAGCCCTGGTCGCCCAGGGAGGTGGCCCCACCGCCGTCATCAACCAAAGTCTTGTCGGTGTGGTTCTCGAAGCGCGCAAGTTTCCCGAGATCAGCAAGGTCTACGGCGCTCGCCACGGCGTGCGCGGGATCTTGAACGAGGACTTCCTCGACCTTACCCAGGCCACCACACACAACTTGGAAGAGGTCGCGCGCACACCCGCCTCGGCGCTCGGCTCCACCCGTGACAAGCCCGACGAGGAATACTGCCGCAAGATGTTCAAGGTCATGCTGGCGCACGAGATCCGATACTTCTTTTACATCGGTGGCAACGACTCGTCGGACACCTGCCGCATCGTGAACGAGCAGGCCAACTCCGCCGGCTACGAGCTGCGCACCGTTCACGTGCCCAAGACTATCGACAACGATCTGGTGGGCACCGACCACTGCCCGGGCTTCGGCTCGGCGGGCAAGTTCGTGGCGCAGGCCTTCGCCGGCGCGAACCAAGACAACCGCGCCCTGCCGGGCGTGTACATCGCCGTGGTCATGGGGCGGCACGCGGGCTTCCTCACTGCAGCCTCGGTTCTCGCGCGCAAATTCCCCGACGACGGCCCGCACCTCATCTATCTGCCCGAGCGCCCTTTCAATCCGGAGCGGTTCATCACAGACGTGGAGTCGCTCTACGCCAAGCACGGCCGTTGCATCATCGCGGTGTCCGAGGGCGTCTCGGGCGCCGATGGCCAGCCGGTGATGACCACGCTCAAGCCGTCAGTAGAAAAGGATGCGCACGGAAACGTGCAGCTTTCAGGCACCGGCGCGCTGGGTGATCTCTTGGCCGACCTCATCAAGGCCAAGACCAGGATCAAGCGCGTGCGCGCCGACACCCTGGGATACCTGCAGCGTTCATTCCTCGGCTGTGTCAGCGCCACTGACGCCAGCGAGGCGCGCGAGGTGGGCGAGAAGGCTGTGCAGTACGCGGCCTGGCACGACGTTGACGGCTCGGTGGCCATCCGCCGCGTGGGTGACTACGCAGTCGAGTATGATCTGTTGAAGCTGACCGACGTGGCGGCCAAGACCAAGCGCATGGCTGACGAATACATCAACCCGGCAGGCAATGACGTCACTGAGGCGTTCAAGGCCTATGCTCGACCTCTGGTGGGCGAGTTGCCTGACATGGGGCGCATCGCTGCACCGACCGTCCACAAGATCAAGGGCGACTAGCACAAGGAGAACCCAATGGCAGAGTCACGCGTTTCGTACAAGGAACTGGGCATCGTCAATACCCGAGCGATGTTCAAAGCGGCGATGGCGGGCAAGTTCGCCATCCCGGCCTACAACTTCAACAACATGGAGCAGCTCCAGGCCATCGTGATGGGCTGCGTGGAATCCGATTCGCCCTTCATCCTCCAGGTCAGCTCGGGCGCCCGCAAGTACGCCAATCAGGTGCTCTTGCGCTTTCTGGCCCAGGGCGCGCTGGCCATGATCCGCAGCACGGGCAGCAAGCTGAACTTCTCCCTGCACCTGGATCACGGCGACACCGTCGAGCTGTGCAAGTCGTGCGTCGACACCGGTTTTTCGTCGGTGATGATCGACTGCTCGCACCACCCGTTCGAGAAGAATATCGAGGAGACGCGCAAGGTGGTGGAATACGCCCACCAGCACGACGTCACCGTCGAGGGCGAGCTGGGCGTACTGGCCGGCATCGAGGACGACGTGGTGGCTGCCAAGTCCATCTACACCCAGCCCGACGACGTGGAGAAGTTCGTCAAGGCCACCGGGGTGGACTCGCTGGCCATCTCCATCGGCACTTCGCATGGCGCGTACAAGTTCAAGCCCTCGCAGTGTACGCGCAACGCCAAGGGCGTGCTCGAGCCGCCTCCCCTGCGCTTCGACATCCTGGAGGAGGTCGAGAAGCGCATCCCAGGTTTCCCCATCGTGCTGCACGGGGCGTCCTCGGTTGTGCTCAAGTACGTCGAGATGATCAACAAGTTCGGCGGCAAGCTGGACGATGCGGTGGGCATCCCCGAGGAGCAACTGCGGCGCGCCGCCCGCTCCGCCGTCTGCAAGATCAACATCGACTCAGACGGCCGCCTGGCCATGACCGCGCTGATTCGCAAGGCGCTGTGGGAGAACCCCAAGGAGTTCGATCCGCGCAAGTACCTGGGCCCGGCGCGTGACGAGTTGAAGCTGCTCATCGCCGAGAAGAACCGCAACGTGCTCGGATCAGCCGGGCACGGCAAAGAGATCTTCGGCGCTTAGACGCGCAGATGCAGTGAAGGCCTCTCTCCTGAAAAGGGGAGGGGCCGGAGTCGGCGCTACGGGGTGGCGAAACTCGGGCCCTCTACCATCAAAGTGCCGGCAATGAACGAAGCCACACATGAAGGTGGACTGACCTGTTTGGCCTTGCTGACATAGGCACTGTAGCTCCCCTGCACCCCGATGCTGCTGCAGTCGTTGATGTCGATGGTACCGTCGCTGTTGGCGGTCGCCTTTTGCACCAGGCCGTTGTAGGCGCTGTTGACCACGGGACCGTATTCGGTGGCGTCGACATATCCCTTGTCGATGGATTTCTTGATGAGATAGAGAAACATCCCGGTGCCCGATGACTCGTTCCAGTTGTCCGAAAGCGTGCATTTGTCCACCACCTGACACCAGCGGCCCGATTGCGCGTCCTGGTTTGCCTTGAGGCCGGCGACAAGCTGGCCGAGGATAGTCATAAGACCCGGTCGTCCAGGGTGGTCAGCGGGCAAAAAGTCGAACACGTCTGCGATGAGCACCGCATACCAGCCCAGGCCCTCGCTCCACACTTCGGGCGATAGACCCGTGGTGGGGTTGGCCCACGATGCCTTCTTACTTTCGTCATAGGCATGCAAGAGCAGCCCATCGGTCTTCATGCAATGGTTGACAATGTCGGTCATTTGCGTGACCACCTCGTCAAAGGCGGTGCTATCACTAGCACCCACTGCATGCCCGTAACGGGCACGGAACATCTCGCCCATGAACACGCCGTCGACCCACATCTGATTCGGCTTGTCGGAACTATGCCAGAATCCTCCATCGCTGTTGCGCGGGTAATTAGTAAAGCCGTTGCGCATGGTATCGGCGGCTGTGCGGTACTGCTGTGTCTGAGTTTGCTCGTAGGGAAGTAAGATGGCGTAGCCGGGCAGAAAATTGTCCAAATTTCCTCCGCTAAAGCCCGAAACATTTCCGGCCGCATTGACATGCTGGTCGACATACTTCTTGATGTAGGTGAGGTACTTGGGATCTTGGGTGGCCCGCCAGACCTTTTCGAGCGCCCACATCGTGTATCCGACTTCCCAAGAAAAGCTCGAGGAAGAGATGGTGTCGGGATTTGGGTGACGCGCGATAACTGAATTGGCCATCCGCACCGCCCAGCCGAGACTTCCCCCCGAGCCGCCGATGGTGCCACCCGAGCCGGTGCCACCCGAGCCTCCGGCACCGCCGCCGATGATTCCGCCCGAACCGCCGATGCTGCCGCCGGTCCCGGTCTTGCCTCCGGCTCCCTCGCTCCCGCCCCTGCCACCCGCGCCGGTGCCGCCGGCAACCATGATGCCCCCGCTGCCATTCGTGCCCCCAGTGGACTTGCTGCCTCCGCCACCCGCGCCAATGCCACCCGTGCCCATGACACCCCCACTGTCTGTCGCCCCCCCAGTAGCCTTGCTGCCTCCCAGACTCGTGGTCCCGCCGGTCGAAGTCGCGCCGCCGTTGCCTGCAAGCGCGCCCCCAGCACCCGCCATAGAAGTAATTCCTCCAGTTCCTCCTGCAGCGGAAACACCGCCGGTGCTGGCTACGCCACCAGTTGCCTCGCCGCCCGTTCCGCCACCGCCTCCTCCAGGGGCGGTTGTTGCCGTTGCACCAGATCCTCCGCTGCCAGTGGCGCCGCCAGTGCCAGGGCTGGCGGTGACGCCGCCGCTTACGCTCCTGCCACCGGAGATGGTGGTGCCGCTGGCACCACCGCCGTTCGATTGGCAGCTAGGCGTAAGGAACGCGACAGCGGCCAAGGCAACGCCTGACATGAAGTCAGAACGACAGCGGAATTGAATCCTCATGGGAACCTCGCAGGAATTCAGATCGACCGCACGCGCCAAGCAGGAAAATGATCCAGAGCGCTGCTGACCTTGATCTCATCGCGAACCCCTATTCGGACGAAGGATACCAAACCTTTGCGGTCCCGAAGGCTAGAAGGTCAAGTGGGACGGTCGCAGAGAATGGCAATGTTACAATAATGGGCCATGGCCAGCCTGCCGCCCAAGCGAACCGCGAGCCGCGAGCCGGCGTTTGGTCCGTGGGTTCCACCACGCCCTGCGCCGGGAACGGCCAAGTGGAACCTGCCCGCAGAAGAGACGGCCATGGAGCTGCGCATGCGCGTGCTGGCGCTTCCCTTGGCGATTGCGGTGGCCTGGGGCGTGGCCCACACGGGCATGCCCCACGCGCTCATGCGCATCTTTCTCAGTATGTGGATCCACGAAAGCGGCCACGCAGTCACGGCGTGGCTGTGCAGCCTGCCCGCCTTTCCTGGTCCGTGGTTCACGCCCGTGGCGCAGGAACGGAGCTGGATCTTTGGCTTGTGCCTGGCCACAGTTCTCGCCTTCTGTGCCGTGCGGGCCTGGCGCAGCAAGCATGGCGTCGCCGCCGTGTTGTGCGGAATTCTGCTCTTGCTGCAGGGATTCGGGACGCTGGCCCTCAGCCTGCGCCGCGCACAGGAATGGATGATCTTCGGGGGCGACGCCGGGTGCATGGTGCTGGGCACGCTGTTGATGGCCACTCTCTACGTGCGGCGCGGCCATGTCCTTTACCGGGGTTGGCTGCGCTGGGGTTTCCTGGTCATTGGCGCCGCTGCCTTTTGCGACGCCTACGCCACCTGGTGGGAGGCGCGCAAGAACTTCGACACCATTCCCTTTGGCGAGAATGAAGGCTCGGGGCCAAGTGATCCCAGCCGGCTGGTGGGCGAGTACGGCTGGGCCGTCGGCGACATGGTCCATCGCTACGTCGTGCTGGGCGCCCTGTGTCTGGCCGCGCTGGGCGTGCTCTACGTACTCGGTTTACGGCGCCGCCAAGTGGCCGTGCGCGAGCCGGACAGCGAAGCGTGGCGGCAAGAATGAAGCCAGCCCAAACCGCAAGAAGACAGTTACTCGTGGTGGCCGCCCTCATCGAGCAAGAGGGGCGGGTGCTGGTGGCACAGCGGAGGGCTGACCAAGACCAACCGCTGGCCTGGGAATTCCCGGGCGGCAAGGTCGAGCCGGGCGAGTCGCCCAGCCAGGCCCTGGCGCGCGAAATCGAGGAAGAGCTGGCATGTTCGATTGAGGTGGGAGCGGTCGTGGATGTGGTGTTCTTCGCCCACGACACCTTCGATCTCATCATGCCCGTGTACCGAGCCACGATTCGCGCGGGAGTGCCGGTGGCCCTACAGGTGGCGGCCGTGGCCTGGGTCACGCGGTGCGAGCTTGCCACCCTGGCCTTCACCCCAGCCGACCTGCCCCTGGCCCGCCGTCTTGCAGGCGAATCTAGAAGTTAGCGTTTCCACCACAGTCTCGCCCCCGGGCCAGCGGCCCGGAGGCGAGACTGTGGTGGAAAAAGCTAGCCTATCCGCCGCTGCCGCCGTTTTCCGGTGTCGCAGGCGGGGTTGCTTCGCTCTCGGGCCGCGGGGCTAGCTGCGGGTGGCGCAGGGCCTCACGCGCGGCTTCGCGCGCGGCCGTGACCTGGGCCAGCTTGCATGCCCCACATAGCGCGGGTGCGGCCCAGTTGCCGAGGTGGGTTTGCAACTGGCTTTCGGGCGGCCAGTAGATGGGCGTACCGCACTGAATGCAGGGGATCTCCTGGGTTTTGCGGCCGGCTAGGAACTCGGCGCAGGCCGAGCAGCGCCGAGCGGGCGGCTGCGGCTCTCGCCGGCGACGGCTCTTCTTGCCCTTACCCAGCGGGCCGGCTTGCGCAGCGGGTGTCTCGCTAGTCGGCGCCTGGGTGCTCTCCGTCGCAGGCGCGGTCTCGCTCGCCACGGCTTCGGGGACAACTGCTGCCGCAGCCGCATCGGTCGTGGGCGCGCCGTCGCTGCTGCCGGCCGGGGCAAGCGCGGTCGCGACGGCCGCGGCTTCAGTCGGCGGGGATTCTTTGAACTTCGGCCGCACACCAGCAGCAAGCTGCTGTTCCTTGCTCCAGGTCCAGGTGCCCGGGCAGCCGTCAGTGCGACAGGGGATCTCCCGATCGTCGAGATCCCCCAACTCCTTCTCACACTCGCCGCAGTAGCGGGGATACGGATCCGCACTCTTGCCGCGCACCAGGCGGGCCAGCTGCGCGCCCCGCTTGTCGCTCCATGTGCCCTTGCAGCCGGCGCGACGGCAGGGGCGCTCCACGTCCTTGAGGCTGCTCCACAGATCGAAGCAGCGCTGGCACATGCGCGACGGTGCCTTGGGCACGGGCTTGTCGGCCACGCAGGCGTCGAGCTGATCGCTGCGCGTCCAGGTCCAGGTGGCCTTGCAGCCGGAAGTACGGCAACGGATCTCGCGGTCAAAAAGCTTGCCGAATTCGGTGCGGCACTCGGCGCACATGCGCCGGGGCGGCTCATTGGGCTTGCCAGCGGCGAAGGCCTGGATTTGCTCGTCCGCTTTCCAGGCCCATTTGCGCGAGCACGCGAAGACCCCGCAGTTGACCGCCCGGTCCCTCAGCTTGCGCGCAACCTGGGTGCACGGCTCGCACATGAACCCCGTGATGCTCACGCCATTCGCAGTGGTCGGCGCTGCCGGCTCGGCCGGCGGTTCGCCCTGAGAAACGAGCTGTTGTTCTCGGGTCAGGGTGGCTGTGCGGGTGCAGCCGGGCACGGCGCAGGGGATTTCTCTGTCCTGCAAGCTGTCGAGCAGTTTCTGGCAATCGGCGCACAAGTGCTTGGGCGCAGGCCGCTGCGCGGCAAACGCCTCAAGCTGGGCCATCACCGGCCAGGTCCACCTGCCCGTGCACCCCTTGCGGTCGCAGGGGCGCAAGGCATCTTGCAAAGTTCGGAATTTCTCCCGGCACGGCTCGCACATGCCTTCGGTGGGATCACCAGCAGCGGGCGCCTGCCCGGCTAGGCCGAAGGCCTTGTTCGAAAGCTGTATCCACGTCCGGCTGCAACCGGGAACGCGACAGGGCACCGACTTGGCGCCCAGCCTGTCAGCAAGGGTGAACTTTCCTGCGGCCATCGGAAGGGCTTGTATGGTGGCAAAGATAGCGTGCCCAAAGCAAGCAACAAGTCGAAGCTTGTTGGCTTATCGCGGCACAAACTGCTTTTGGGTTGACTGCGCCGTTGCTCTCTCCCCATCCTTGGGCGCGCGCGATGCAAATAACCATCGAAGATATCTCCCCGGTTGAAAAACGCGTTGACTTCGAAGTCCCTTGGGCGGACGTGGCGCCCCGCCTACACACAGCCTACGAGAAGCTGCGGCGCGAGGTGCACCTCAAGGGCTTTCGTCCCGGCAAGGTTCCGCGCCAGGTGATCGAACGCCTATACCGCAACCAGGTCGAGGGTGAAGTGTCGAGTGAGCTGGTCGAGCTGTCCATCCGGCAAGCCATCGACGAGAAGCAAATACAGCCGGTAGCCCCGCCCACGGTAGACAAGCTGGAGTTGAAGCAGGGCGAGCCTCTGCGCTTTTCAACCCGCATCGAGGTGCGTGCCCAGGTGACACCCAAGGACTACGCTGGGATTCGCGTGTCGCGCCGGCCGCCCAAGGTCAGCGACGAGGATGTGGCGCAGGCGCTGGAAGGCTATCGGCGGCAACACACGGCATTTCAGCCGGTCGAGGGTCGTGACACCACAGCCGACGACGATCTTCTGCAGGTCGAGGTCCATGGCAAGGTGGGCGAGCACAAGATCAAGACCAAGACCGTCACGGTGGACTTGACCGACGAGAACGCCGGGGGATTGCCTGGGCTGGCACCACGCTTGCGCGGCGTGCCTGTCAACGCGCAAGGCTTGGAGCTTCGCTACCGGCTGGGTGACGACATCGCCATCAAGAGCCTGGCGGGCAAGGAGATCAGCCTGCGCGTGACCATCAAGGAGGCACGCGGCCGCAAGGTGCCGGCGCTCGACGACGAGCTGGCCAAGGACACGGGCGAGGCGAACACGCTCGACGAGCTGAAGGCGAAGATACGCGACAAGCTCACCGAGGCGGACAAGCAGCGCATCCGGCGCGAAATGGCATCTGAGCTGGTCAAGGAGGTCGTGAAGCGCAACGATTTCCCCATCGCGCCCTCGCTGATTGAGCGGCACGCCGAGACCATTATCATGCGGGTCAAGGCCCAGCTCATGCTGGCGGGCATCGACGTGGAGGCAGGCGGGGGCTTCGACCACGAGGCCATGAAGAAGGAGGTGCAGGCCGAGGCTGAGGAGTCAGCCCGGGCCAGCGTGCTTCTGCGGGCCATCGCCGAGCGCGAGGGGCTGCAGGTCGATGCGGGTGACGTGCAAAAGCGCTTGGCCGAACTGGCCAACGCGCGCGGTGAGAGCGTCAACAAGCTGCGAACCGAACTGGAGCGGTCGGGCCGCATCGAGGGGGTTCGCGCCCAGCTTCTGGAGGAGAAGGCGCTTGATATGCTCCTCGCTCAGGCTAAGATTGTCGATGAGGATCCGGACAGCTTGATCATCAAACCGGATCAGGGCGGCGGGCAGCGGCTAGTCCTCACCCCGGAGGAAGCGGTCGCCGAGGCCCGGCGAAAGGGCGGCGAGCCGCCCAGAAAGTAATGTCCATGCAGGACCCCAGGAACCCGATTTCGGGCATGCCACCAGTGACCAGCAACTTCATCATCCCCACGGTCATCGAGCAAACCCACCGCGGCGAGCGCGGCTGGGACATTTTTTCGCGCCTGCTCAAGGACCGCATCATCTTCCTGGGCAGCTCGGTCGATGACCTCGTCGCCAACATCGTGATCGCCCAGTTGCTCTTCCTCGAAAGCGAGGATCCGGACAAGGACGTCATGCTCTACATCAACTCGCCCGGGGGCATGGTGACTGCGGGTATGGCCATCTACGACACCATGCAATACGTGCGGCCCGACGTGGCCACCTTCTGCATGGGCCAGGCTGCGTCGATGGGCGCGTTCCTTCTGGCTGGCGGGGCCAAGGGCAAGCGCTATGCCCTGCCGCACTCACGCATCTTGATTCACCAACCCTTGGGCGGCTTCTCGGGTCAGGCCACCGACGTGGACATTCATGCGCGCGAGATCCTGCGCACGCGCGACAACCTGAACGAGCTGCTGGTCAAGCACACTGGCCAGCCCATGGAACGCATCAAACACGACACCGAGCGCGACTACTTCATGGGCGCGAGCGAGGCCAAGGAGTACGGCATCGTGGATGAGGTGATCGAGCACAAGGATCACGACAAAGACAAGTAGGTACCGATGTGGCGGCAGGGCAAGCGTGGTGCTAACGTTCTCTTGTGCCGCCTGGCAAGCGCGACGATTTGGGAAGTCTATCCTGCTCCTTCTGCGGCAAGAGCCAGAAGGAGGTCAGGAAGCTCATTGCCGGCCCGACTGTGTACATCTGCGACGAGTGCATCGGGCTGTGCAACGACATCATCGCCGAGGAGATCGAGAAGGACACCGAGGGTTTCGGCTTGTCCAGCGTGCCCAAGCCGGTCGACATCAAGGCTGTGCTCGATGAGTACGTCATCGGGCAGGAGCGCGCCAAGAAGATCCTCTCGGTCGCCATCCACAACCACTACCGCCGCATCGATGCCAAGGTGGGCGCGGACGATGTGGAATTGGGCAAGTCCAACATCTTGCTCCTCGGGCCCACTGGGTCGGGCAAGACCCTGCTGGCCCAGACCCTGGCCAAGATTCTCAACGTTCCCTTTGCCATTGCCGACGCTACCAACCTGACCGAAGCCGGCTACGTGGGCGAGGATGTGGAAAACATCATCGTCAACCTGCTGCAGAATGCCGAGCACGACATCGAGAAGGCCGAGCGCGGAATCGTGTACATCGACGAGATCGACAAGATCGCGCGCAAGGGTGAGAACCCATCCATCACCCGCGACGTGTCGGGCGAAGGCGTGCAACAAGCGTTACTCAAGATCCTGGAAGGAACGGTTTGCAACGTGCCGCCCAAGGGCGGGCGCAAGCACCCCCAGCAGGAATTCTTGCAGGTCGATACCACGCACATCTTGTTCATCTGCGGCGGAGCGTTCGTGGGCCTGGAAGACATCATCGAGCAGCGCATCGGGCAGAAGCAGATCGGCTTCGGCGCCAAGATCCAATCGAAGAAGGAGCGCCGGGTGTGGGAGCTGCTGCGCGAGGTGCAGCCCGAGGATCTGCTCAAGTACGGCATGATTCCGGAGTTCGTCGGGCGCATGCCGGTGGTCGCTCCCTTGCACGAGCTCGATGAGCAGACACTGATCGACATCCTGACCAAGCCCAAGAACGCGCTCACCAAGCAGTACCAGAAGCTCTTCGAGATGGACGGCGTGAAACTGCGTTTCACCAAGGGATCGCTGTCAGCCATTGCGCAAGAGGCGCAGAAGCACAAGTCCGGGGCGCGCGGTCTGCGTGCGATTCTCGAGCAGGCGATGCTGGAGGTAATGTTCGAGGTTCCTTCGGCATCGCCCTCGGTGCGCGAAGTTGTGATCAGCGAGGAGACGATTCAAAAAGGCGAGCAGCCGATGCTCATCTATCAGAAGAGCGCCGCGGGCAGCAGTGCGTGACCAGTAGGACGAACGCCTCAGCGATCGTCTTTTGAACCGAACACCACGGTCACGCTCATCCGGCCAGGCCCGGCGGTCAATTTGGCCCTGCCGACCTTGGCAGCGGCGCAGGCAGCTAGGAATTCGTCGCCAAGCGAGCTTAGTTCCATGCGCGATTCTTCCACCGAGCCATCGGGGGCGACCTTGATGCCGAGGACCAGCGTGCCACGCAAACTGGGTCGCATCTCCAGGGCCTTCTGGTAGCAGGGAAGAAGCAGGGGCCCCAACTCCGCGCTGGCTTTGGCAAGGGCGTCGGGCACGTCCCCTCCCGTGGGGCTGCGCGGACGCTTGATCACAATCTGCGGCTTGGTCACTGGCGTGTCCAGATCAGTTCCTGGACTGTTGTCGCCCTGGGCCAGGCGGGAACCGTCAGGGGCGAGCAGGGCCACGGCTTCGAGGTCGATCTCCATCTTGACCACGCCGCCGCCGCTGATCCACAGGCAGGCCTGCTGGCGCATCTTCGAGTAGGTGGGGCGGAACAGCACGCGCAGGAACAGCCTGCCCGCAGCGCGCTCCCCCAACACGTGGTCGGCAGCCTCGGGCGCTAGCCGAAAACCAATCGCGCCTGTCTCCAGATTGGTGAGAAGCTCGGCGTTCTCGCCCAATCTGAACCCCCGGCCGGTGTCGAGCACCAGCCGGCGCTCGCCCAACTCGTAGTTGGCCAGGGCAAAGCCCAGGGCTGGCACCATGGCCACGTAGAGCCTGCGCTCAGCATCCTGGCGGCGGCGGGCATGCGCCTCGCGTTCCTGCGCCTGAGCCACCACGTTTCCCGCAAAGGCCATCGAGTTCTCCTCACGCAGGGTCTCGCACAGGCGGGCCAGTCCTTCATCGCCTTCGACTGCGAAGGCTCCGGCAGTGCCCGTGTCGCGGGGCGCAGCCGACAACTGGCTGGGCGATGGCAGGGCCGCGACAGGCTGAGGCAGCGGGGGTGTCTCAGCCGGTTGGGTCGAGGCGCAGGCGAGCCCCGTGGTCAGGCCGGCCAGCACGAGACAACGCAAGCAGCGCATGAAAGGACTCTATCTGAGATACGGCCGCAGGGGACTATCGCCACGTTGGAAGATGAAAAAGCCAGTTGACCAGGGTGATGGCGCTTGATGACAGCAGCAGCGCGCGCAGGCTTTTGATTTCGAACGAAGCGAGCAGCTTGTCAGCCGCCCAGAGCAGCACGGTATTTACGATGTAGCTCGTGAACAGCAGCAACAGCCCCAGGGTCATGATAGTGGGCACCACGAGCAGCAAGCGGATTAGCCAGCCGAGCGACCAGTTGAGCAGGCTGAACACGACCGCCACGGTGATGGCCGCCGGAGGATTCTTCAGCCACACCCCGGAGGTAGCCCGGCTCAGGGCCAGCACGGTCAGCGCCAGGACACCAATATGAAAAACCATGTGCATGCGCTAATAATAGCGCGTCCCAAGAAAAATTCTCTGTGACCTCTCCGCTCACCTCTGTGAGCTCAGCCTCAGGTGGCTACTCAGATGAACTCGGTCACCGCAAGATTGTTGTTTTGCCCACCCCAGCATGGCAAGAACGAACAACCCGCATGCACGAAACCTCGGTCGCCCAGCGCATGGTGGACACCGCCATCGAAGTTGCTGACCAGAACGGCGGCGGTCGGGTCGTGGGCATGAGCCTGTTGCTGGGCGAGATGACCTGCGTGGAGCCGGATACCTTGAGATTTGCTTTTGGCGTGGTGAGCCGAGGCACGCGCGTCGAGGGATGTCCGCTGGAAATCGTGCGCGTGCCCACCCGCCTGCGCTGCCGAGCATGCGGCGCCGAGCGCGGCGGCGACCTGCTGGAACTTTGCGCCTGCGGCATGCCTGGCGGCGAGGTGCTGGCCGGCCGCGAGCTGCGGCTTGCAACCATCGACATCGACGAGGAGGCGGCCCGGCCCGCAGGAGATCAAGGATGAGCAAAGAGATCGAAGTGGCCCGCGACGTCTTGCAGGACAACTCCCAGAACGCCGAGGCCAACCGGCGACGCTTTTGCCGCGAGGGCGTGTACGTGGTGAATCTCATGTCCGGTCCGGGTGCGGGCAAGACCACTCTGCTGGAGAGTACCGCAGAGGCGCTGGGCCAGCGCCTGCGCATGGCAGTCATCACCGGCGACATCGCGACCACACGCGACGCGGATCGCATTGGCCGGCACGGCGTGCCCACGGTGCAGATCAACACCGGCGGCGCCTGCCACATCGAAGCCCATCAGATCGCGCGCGCGGCCGACGATCTCAAGGCTGGGAAGCTGGACCTTCTCATCATTGAAAACGTGGGAAACCTGGTGTGCCCGGCCGAGTTCGATCTGGGTGAGCACGACAAGGTGATGATGCTTTCCTGCACCGAGGGTCACGACAAGCCGGGCAAGTACCCGCTGATGTTCAAGGAATCGCGCGCCCTCATCCTGAACAAGATGGATCTGCAGCCCCACACCAACTTCGACGTGCAGGCCGCCCTGGCCGACGCGCGCGCCATCAATCCCACCATCGAGGTCATCAAGATGTCAGCCTGGAAGGGCGAAGGCTTGCAGGCATGGTTCGACTGGCTGCTGGCGCGCATCGCAGCCACCCGACGTGCATAAGATGAATTCGCGCGAAGGTCGCCGCATCCTAGTTCGCGGCGTGGTACAGGGCGTGGGGTTTCGGCCCTGGGTTTGGCGTCTGGCGCAGCAAGCAGGGCTGGCCGGCCAGGTGTTCAATGACGGCCAAGGGGTGACCATCGAAGTCTTCGGCGCGCCGGCCGCGCTCGATGGATTCGTGGCCGGTCTGGGCCAGCCACCACCGGCAGCGCGCATTCACAGTCGGCAGAGCGAGGCAATTGCCAACCAGGATGTCCGCGAATTCATCATCGCGCCCAGCGGGCCTGCAGGCGAGCCGGGCCGGCGCGTGTCGATCCCGCCTGACATCGCCACCTGCGCCGACTGTCTGGCTGAAATTGAAGATGCGCACGCCCGTCGCTTTCACTATGCCCTGACCAATTGTACCCAGTGCGGGCCGCGCTTTTCCATTGCGCGCGAGATCCCCTACGACCGGGTTCACACCACCATGGCATCGTTTGCCATGTGTGCCGACTGCCGGCGCGAGTATGAGGATCCGACGGACCGGCGCTTTCACGCCCAGCCCATTGCCTGCCCAGCTTGCGGGCCGCTGCTCTTGCTGGTCGACGCTGACGGGGCAGCGCTGGACGTGGCGGATCCGGCGGGGCCAGCCGGCCGACTGCTGGCAGAAGGACAGATTCTGGCGGTCAAGGGAATCGGCGGCTTTCACCTGGCTTGCGACGCGACTTCATCAGGGGCGGTGTGCCGCCTGCGCGAACGCAAGCAGCGCGACCAGAAGCCCTTTGCCGTGATGGTGCGCGATCTTGCCGCGGCGGAGGCGCTGGCCGTGCTCGACGACGCTGAGCGGGCGATGCTCATATCGGTCGAGCGACCGATCGTGCTGGTGAAGCGCAAGCCAGATTCCGGCCTTGCCCCCGAGGTGGCGCCGGACAACCCGATGGTCGGTCTCTTGCTCGCCTATTCGCCGCTGCACCATCTCCTGCTTTCCCAGGCCGATCGCCCGCTGGTTATGACCTCGGGGAACCTTTCCGAAGAGCCCATTGCGTTCGACGACGCCGACGCGCAGAGCAGGCTGGCCGGGATTGCCGACGCCTGGCTGTTACACGATCGCCCCATTGAGAACCCCTGCGACGATTCGGTAGGCCGCCTCATCGCCGGCCAGCCGGTCTTGTTCCGCCGGTCACGCGGGTATGTGCCCAGGCCGATCGTCCTGCCGTCGCCGGTCGCGCCGCTCTTGGCCTGCGGGGCGCACCTCAAGAATACCTTCTGCCTGGCGCAGGGCCGCGACGCCTATCTTGGTCCTCACATCGGCGATCTCGACAACCTGGAAACTCTGGCGGCTTATGAGCGCGCAGTGGCGCGCTTGCAGCGTTTCGTCGGCATCGAGCCCGAGATCATCGCCCACGATCTGCACCCCTCATACCAGTCGACCCGCTACGCGTTGGCGCGGCCCGAGGCGTGCAAGATCGCTGTGCAGCATCACCACGCGCATGTAGCTGCCGTCATGGCCGAGCACGGTATTGCCGGGCCGGTTTTCGGCGTGGCCTATGACGGCACCGGGCTGGGCACCGACGGCACGGCCTGGGGCGGCGAGATCCTGCTGGCCGATTTCGCACATTTCGAGCGCCTGGCCACCCTGCGCCCCATCCCGCTTGCGGGCGGCGATCTCGCTATCCAGCAGGTGTGGCGGCTGGCGTTGGCTGCGCTCGACGACGCCTTTGCCGGCGACCCGCCGGTCGATGCCCTGGCCCTGTTCAAGCTGATTTCCGCAAGCGAGATCGCGCTTTGCCGTCGCATGATTGCCGAAAAACTGAACACGCCCCTGGCCCATGGTGCTGGTCGCTATTTCGATGCTTTGGGCGCGATTGGCCTTGCCGCAACCCGGTCATACTTCGAGGGTCAAGTTGCCATGCGCTGGAATTTTGTTGCTGACGCGGGCGAAACCGGCCGCTACGACTTCGCGCTGGACGCGACGGGGCGGCCATGGCTGATGGACCTGCGACCGATGGTGCGGCAAGCGACCATGGACCTCGTGGCTGGGCGCGCGCCTGCCGTGGTGTCGGCCCGCTTCCACAATACCCTGGCGGCGGCAACTGCCGAGGTAATGCGCTTGCTGCGCCGGCAGCACGGCAAGCATCCAGTCGTGTTTACCGGCGGCTGTTTCCAGAATGCGCGTCTGGCCGAATCGCTGTTTGCAGATTTGGCCCCCGAGTTTTCCGTGCACCTGCCTGGCCAGGTCCCGCCTGGCGACGGCGGCCTCGCACTGGGCCAGGCCGTCGTCGCTGACGCCATGGCTCGGATGCTCTAGCGAAACTGCGCCCCAAGACCACGAGGTGACGATGGTCACTTGTCTTTTCTTGGACCAGGGGCCTCGCCGTGGAGTACACTTATAAGATAGAGCCTATGTCCGTGATTCGATCGAGCTTGCTTCAGCCGGAGTAGGTCTCGATTGCATATTCATAAGGAGGTCAGCATGACTCGCACACCAAGCACGAACCAATCGAGTCAAACCTGGTTCTGTGGGGTTGCGCTCGGTGCTGTCTCCACTCTTCTGGCGTGTGGCGCGCCCGTTCCAGTTGGCAGCAGTCAGACTGACCCGCTTGGCACCCACGGCTCCAACGGGGCGGGTGGAATTCACCTCAGCACGAATGCTTCAGGCTCTGGCTCGGGGGGTAGCACGGGTGCAGGGGGAGGCGATGGAAGCACCTGCGACAACAGCGTGAAGGCCGTGATCCGCGATTTTCGTGGCTGGGCGTCGTCAGCCAGCGACCCAGGGGGCGCCGCAGACAAGCACCCTGACTTCGAGCCGGCGGTCAAGACCGCCGAGACGGGGATAGCCGCCAGCACCCTGGGCTCTGACCAAGAGCCCGTGTTCGGCAACACCCCCGGCATTCAAACCGTGACCAGCGCCGATACCTTCGCGCAGTGGTACCACGACGTTGACGGCGTCAACATGCGGTTCGAAATCACGCTGCCGCTCACGCCTGATCCCAACGATCCCAAGAGCCTGGCCTACAACAACCAGACCTACTTTCCTATCGACAATGAAGGCTGGGGCAACCAAGGCCAGACCCACAACTATTCCTTCACCACCGAGATTCACACGACCTTCACCTACAAGGGCGGCGAGTCCTTTACCTTCATCGGCGACGATGACGTGTTTGTGTACGTGAACAACCAGCAGGTCATCGACTTGGGCGGCATTCACAACGCGGAGACGGGAATTGTCAACTTCGACCAACAGGCCGCTGCCCTTGGCCTCACGGTTGGCCAGACCTACAACATGGACATCTTCCATGCCGAACGGCACGTCACCGAGTCGCACTTCCGCATGGAAACCAAGTTCGAGTGCCTCACCTCCTACATCATCCCGATCCAGTAGGCCACGCCCACGAGGGTCAGGGCAGCAGACGGCCGAACACTTTGCGCCAGGATTTCCGCACCAACTCGCGTTCCTCGGCGCCCAGCCCGAGCGCGACGAGAATGAGCCCGTAGCCGGCCAGGATCACGAAGGCCCGAAGCATCAGGCTGGCCAACGTGGGCAGGTCAAGCGCGCCGACAGCAAATTCCGCCAGCAGCAAGACCACGGCGCCCGCTGCCACGGCTTTGAAAAAACCTCGCGAGAATGGATGCACGCGATAAAGCAAAGCCACTTCCACAAGCTGAAGCGTCTGCAGCAGGGCCACCGACGAGGCGGAAGAAAGCGCAGCCCCCAGCAGGCCCATGCGAGGAATGAGCAGACAACAGAGCACCACGTTGACGCTAGCGGAAACCAGATTATTGAGCAGGACCAGGCGCGAGCGCCCGGCCATGGCGATCACCCAGCCAGTCAGCCCGAGCGTCCCATTGACCAGATGCCCAAACAGCAGCACCACCAGCACAGGACCGGCGGCCAGGAATGCCTGCGGAAATAGGCGCAGCAGCTCGTTGCGAAACACGATCATCGCCAGCAAGAGCGGGACTGTGATTATTGTGGTCCAGCGGGTCATGAGCCGCAGGTTGTAGCGAAGCCGCCCCATGTCCTTTTGGCGCAAGGACTCGGAAAGCACGGGCGAGGCCACTGGATCAAAGGCGTAGCGAATGTTGGAGGCCACCCGACTCAATGCCTCGGCCCCGGCATAGACGCCCAAGGTTTCCGGCCCGGCAAAGAACGCAATGAGGATGATGTCGGTTCGCTGCAGAATTGAATTCAAAAACTCCGAGATCCCCATTGGGATCGAAAAGCGAACCATCTCGCCGTGAAAGAAAGGCGCGGAATTTGGCGCCGTGCCGCCTGGCGCCGATGCTGGCCACAGCGCCCGCGCCAGCGGCATGGCGCGAAACACGCGCGCCGCAGCCCAGAATGCCAGCGCCGCAGTCAGTGCCACGGCCAGCAGGTGAGCCGCGCACAGACCAACGAGGGTGGGAAAGAGCGTGCCCAGCAACACCGCCAGCAGCAGCAACGACAGCGGTTGGGTAATCCCGCGGACCAGGAGGTTGTAGCGCATGGTCTTGGCGGCCATGGTGGCTGAAATCAGCACCAGGATGAGCGCGGAGCAGGGCAAGCTGGGGGCCAAGAATCGAATGGCAATGGCCACCTCCGGCTTGCCTTGCAAGGCAGCCAGAGGCCCCGCGAAGAGAAAAGCCAGCGCGGTCAGCGCGAGGCTGGCTGCCAGTGTGAGCCAGAAAGCGGTGCGCAGTGAGCGCTGCTCGAGCTCAGCCTCGCCGGCCACACGGTGGGAGGCAATGTGGCGGAGCAACCCCTTGTCAGTGCCGAGTGGGCTCAGACGCAAGAGGGGCTCGGAGCAACTAACCCCCCAGCGGTACAGCCCATAGAATGCGGTCCCGAAAAGATGCGCCGCTACTGGATGAAAGGCGGCTTCTGACAAGCTCGCCAGGATGGCCAGGAAGTTGGTCCCGGCCCCGACGGCCGCATGCCGCACGTCCTGCCGCCGATCCGGCGCGGCAAACGACGGGGCTTGCTCCGTGGGCATCAACCGCCACCTGGTGTGTGGGGGCGACCTGCGGTCGCCCCCGTGGGAGCGCCGGCCTCGCGTGCCAGTCTCTCGGCGGTTTCGGCCACCGCGCTTTGGAAACGCAAACGGCCGTCTACCAGCTCGCGGTGCCACTGTTCCAGGACCACCAGGTTCCAGATGCGTTCACCGTGGTCCTCGCCGGCCGCGTGACGAGCCAACAGACTCTCGACCGCGCTGGTTTCAAAGAGCCCGCGCCCGCGCGCCTCGGGCGAGAGCAAGAGATCGCGGGCAAACGAACGCAAGGGTCCAGCGAACCAGCCGCGCGTGGGAGAGGCAAAACCCTTCTTGTGCCTGCCGCGGATCTCGGGCGGCACCAGATCGGCAAAGGCTTGTTTGAGAATGTACTTGCCCTTGCCGCGACTAAGCTTGAGCCGGCCGGGAAGAGCTGCGCCCAGCTCCATTACCGCGTGATCGACGAATGGGGCGCGTGCCTCCAACCCAAAGGTCATGCTGGCAATGTCCACCTTGGCGAAGATGTCGTCGGGAAGATAGGTGTGGGCATCGAGGTCGCAATAGCGGCTCACGTTGTCGCGTGCCGCGCTGGCCTGCAAGTGCTGGCGAAAGAGCGCGTACGCGGCATCCGCTGCCAGCAGTTCGCGCAACTTCGGACCATAGAGTGCCTTCTGCTCCTCGCGCGAAAAGTGGCAAATCAGCGACAGGTAGCGTGCGGCATCGTCCTCGGACAGGCGGCGGCCGAAAGTATGAATCGCGCGGGCGTGGGCGCCGGGTATCACCTGCAGACCCTTGCGCGCGAGAGCAGCCAAGGGTTGAGGCCAGGACGAAACCCGGGCCGCCAGATCGCCCCAAAGGTAGCGCTGGTAACCGCCAAATGCCTCGTCGCCGCCATCACCGGACAGCGCCACGGTGACCTGCTTGCGGGTCATCTCGCACAAGTAGCGTGTGGGCAAGGTTGAGGTGTCTGCAAAGGGCTCGCCGTGGTGCCGGACGATGCTGGGCAGAAGACGGGTCATGTCAGGGTCGACCACTAGCTCGTGGTGGTCGGTGCCAAAGCGTTGCGCGATGATGCGCGCAAAGGGCAGCTCGTCCACTTCGGCGCCCACGAAGCCCACCGAGAAGGTTTGCACCGGCCGGCTGGACGCACGCGCCATGCATGCCACCACGATAGAGGAATCGAGGCCTCCGGAGAGAAATGCGCCCAAGGGCACATCTGACATGAGACGCACGCGAACCGCGTCCTCGACCGCTGCGCGTACGCGCGCCGCCGCTTCCCTCTCGTCAAGTGCGTGCAGGGTGGGCTGGTAGCTGATTTGGTAGTAGCGGCGCACGTGCGGCTCGCCGCCACAGGCAACCTCCAGCAGGCAGCCGGCCGGGAGCTTCTTCACCTGGCGGAAAATGCTGTCGGGCGCAGGCACGTATTGCAGTGACAAGTACAGATCGACAGCCGCGGGCGAGACATCAGCGTCGGTTCCAGGATCCGCCAGCAAAGCCGCCAGCTCTGATGCGAAGGCAAACCCGTCCGGGCGCTGAGTGTAGTAAAGGGGCTTCTCCCCGAATCGGTCGCGCGCCAGAAGCAGCCGGCGCGCTCTGACGTCGTAGATGGCCAGGGCGAACATTCCGCGCAGCAGCTCGGGAACGCGATCGCCAACCTCTTCGTAGAGATGGGCCACCACCTCGGAGTCACTGTGGCTGCGAAAGTGATGTCCCTTCTTTTCTAGATCGCTGCGCAGTTCCTGGTGGTTGTAGATCTCGCCGTTGACCACGATCGCAACTTGACCGTCCTCATTGGTCATGGGTTGCAGTCCAGCCGCGGACAGGTCGATGATGGACAGGCGCCGGTGAGCCAGGGCCGCGGGACCGTCAAAGAAGAAGCCCCCACCGTCAGGGCCGCGATGGATCATGGCTGCAGCAAAGCGCTGAACCACCCGCGGATCAGGGCGTGCGTCGCTTTGCTTGGCCAAGAAGCCGGCTATCCCGCACACTAAGAAAGTCCTTTTTCGGCCAGCAGCGCATCGTAGAGCGCAACCGTCTCGGCGAGCACCCTTTGCGGCCCAAAGCTTGCAGCCACATGCGCACGCCCGCGTTCACCCATGCGCCGAAGCTGCTCGGCCGGGGTTTCGATAAGAAGGCCCAGGGCTTCGGCCAGCGAACGGATCCCGAGGGTAGGGACCTCAAACCCGCTCTCCCCAGGAAGTACGATTCGGTCCACGTTGGCGGCGTGGGACACCAGGGCGGGCAGGGCGCTCGCGTGTCCTTCCAGGACGGCGTTAGGCAGCCCTTCCCACAGCGAGGGAAGCAGCAAGGCATCGGCCGCGTGATACAGGGTGGGCATGTCGGTCACCACACCCAGGCGCACCAGATGCTTTTCCACGCCGAGCAAAGCCGCCAGTCGCCAAGTCCAGGCTGCGTAGAAGCGATCGCGCTCGCGGCCGGCCAGCAGCACGCGCACCTTCCCAGGAAGGCGGCCGCGCCGCCGCAGCCATGCCAGCGCACGCACCAGCCCGATGTGATTCTTCTGTAGGCTGACACGCCCAGGAAGCAGCAACGCCAGCTCGTCGCTCGCCAGGTTGAATCGTGCGCGGGCTGCCGCACGTTCTTCCGCCGAGGGCGGATGGAAGCGATCGAGGTCGATGAAATTGTGGATGACCTGGATCTTGGAGTCCGGGACTCGTGCCCAGCGCACGAGCTCGTGGCGCACACCCTGGGAATTGACCAGCACGCGATCAGAACGGCGCGAAAGGTACCATTCGGTCAGAAGATAGAGGAGGTTGATGGCCCGGGTGCGCACGCTGGTCAGGACAACCGGGACCGGCGCCCGCGGCAACGCCAGCCGCGCCAAGAAGTTGGCCTTGTCCCGATAGCTGTGCAGGATCTCGGGCTTCTCTTCGCGCAGGACTTCCTGCAAGCGCCGCAGGCCTTTGCGTCCCAAGCGTCGGACCCCGAGAACATGGCGCGGCTGACCCGCGGGCAGAAGATCGCGGTAGTGAACCTCGTCGTTCCAGAGACAGAGCACCGGCGCAAAGCGTGCAGGCAGGTTCCTGGCCAGCTCAAGGATTTGCTTCTCGGCCCCGCCCTGCTGCAGGTTCGGTATCAAGAGCATCACTTTGTGCGGATTCTCGGCCATGGGGCAAAGCGGGAACGCTTCGGGCATCCCCAGGCTGGGCTTTCATGCAAGCCGGGGACCACCCATCCGGGCGTTACAGATCCTTCGCACAACCCTTGGCTGGTGTCGAATCTTCGTCAGATCCTGGGCAATTTCCAACCAGGGGCACGAAATCGTCGCCGAAACTGGGCGACCGCAGGTCGCCCCAACGGGCGGTCGCCCCCACGGGCCGCACATCACCGCCGCGCTGTAGGGGCGACCTGCGGTCGTCCCAACGGGCGGTCGCCCCCACGGGCCGCACATCACCGCCGCGCTGTAGGGGCGACCTGCGGTCGTCCCAACG
>Ga0182011_10000466_pt1 | contig 35364 bp, 31 predicted proteins | sample 711E1DmetaG_FD_120481 | JGI IMG/M metagenome (GOLD analysis project Ga0182011, IMG submission 120481) | Permafrost microbial communities from Stordalen Mire, Sweden - 711E1D metaG | ecosystem: Environmental > Terrestrial > Soil > Wetlands > Permafrost | place: Sweden: Stordalen | collected...
CATGCCACTCCCAGAAATCACAGTCACTGAAGTCGCCCGGAATCTTTCCGACTTCTTCAGCCGCATCCACTATCAAGGCTCAGGGGCCTTGGTGGTCAAGGGCGGCAAGCCGCTGGTCAAGGTTACGTCCGCTCGCCGGCCCAAGACCTGCGGGGAACTCGCCGTGCTTTGGCCGACCCTGGCCCAAGTCCCTGCCGAGGAGGCCGTCCGCTTCGAGCGCGACCTGAAGGCGGCCAAGAACAACTTCAGCCCGATGAAATCCAAATGGGACTAATCATCGACAGCTCACTTTTCATCGGGGACGAGCGGAAGAAGTTCGACTTGGCTGCATTCTTCGCTGCACACCCCCAAGAGGTGCCCCACATGGCAGTCATCACTGCTTCCGAACTCCTCCACGGGGTTGAACGCGCCAGCCCAGAACACAGGGCGGCTAGGTCACTCCGGGTCGAGCAGTTCATCGCCAGCGTGGAGGTCATCGATTTCGACCTCGCCGTAGCTCGACGCTATGCTGCGCTCTGGGCTGCCTTGCAGGCTGCGGGCACCAAACCGGACGCCCATGACCTACTCATCGCGGCTACCGCCCTGCACTATGGGTTTGATGTCGCTACGACCAATCCTCGCCACTTCGCCCATATCCCTGGGCTTCGGCTCATCGACACCAAGCCGTATCTCTTGAAGTAAAACGAGTCTCAACCTGCCTGAACGAATCAAACGCGCGGTCTCAAATCCGACTACGCCAATATGATCGATGAATTGGGGTCGCAATACAGGATCGATGCAAAGGGCGAAATCGCGCCCGAACTTTCTTCGTGCCCTTCGCGTCTTCGTCCTACAACCTGTTCAGGTCCATGTCCGTCGATCTCATCCAACTGGTCACCGACCTCGCCCACCGCGCGCGCGCCGCGTCGCTGGTGCTGGCCACGGCATCGACCGGGCAAAAGAACGCCGCCCTGGCGCGCCTGGCGGAATTGCTGCCGGCGTCGACAGGCGCCCTCCTCGCCGCCAACGCCCGTGACCTCGCGGCGGCGAAGGAGAATGATCTCACGGGCGCCCAGATCGACCGCCTCACCCTTGATGCCAAGCGCATCGCGCAAATGGCCGAGGGCGTCCGTCAAGTCGCCGCGCTGCCCGACCCCGTAGGCGAGGAATTGGAACACACGGTTCGTCCCAACGGGCTCGCGATCCGCAAGCTTCGCGTGCCCATCGGCGTGATCGGCATCATTTACGAAGCGCGGCCGAATGTGACCATCGATTGCGCGGTGCTCTGCCTGAAATCCGGCAACGCCGCCATCCTGCGCGGCGGGAAGGAAATCTTCCACACCAACCAGGCCCTGCTGACGCTGGTCCGCCAGGCCTTGACCGGTGCACCCGCTCCGGTCTCCGGTCTCCCGTCTCCGGTGTGCAGTATCCAGTCTACGGTGACGGAAGCGCTCCCCGCGGATGCGGTCCAGTTGGTTCCCACCACCGACCGCGCCGCGCTTACCGCCCTGCTGAAGCTGGACTCATTGATCCATTGCATCATTCCGCGCGGTGGCGAGAGCCTCATCCGGTTCGTCGCCGAGAACTCCACCATTCCGGTCATCAAACATTTCAAAGGCGTGTGCTTTGTCTACGTCGATGGCGAAGCCGACCCCGCCATGGCCGAGCAGATCGTCGTCAATGCGAAGGTGCAGCGCCCCGGCGTGTGCAACGCTGCCGAACAACTGCTCGTGCACGCCGGCGTGGCCGGGACGCTCCTGCCCCGTCTCGCCCGCGCGTTGCTCGCGCACAAGGTCGAACTGCGTTGCGATCCCGCCAGCGCCGCGATCCTCCAGCAACACGGCCTGGCGCACCGCGCCGCCGCGGCCGGCGACTTCACCGCTGAATTCCTCGGCCTGATCATGGGCGTGCGTCTCGTTTCGTCCGTCGACGAGGCCATTGCGACGATCAACCGCGACAGCTCGGCGCACAGCGATGCGATCGTTACCCGGGATGCGGCGGCCGCGCAGCGCTTTTTCGCGGGCGTGGACAGCGCCACGGTTTTCTGGAACGCCAGCACGCGGTTCAACGACGGCTTTGAATTTGGCCTCGGCGCCGAGATCGGCATCAGCACCGACCGCCTGCACGCGCGCGGACCGATGGGCCTGCGCGAACTCTGCTCCTACAAATACGTCATCACCGGGACCGGCCAGGTTCGCACCTAGCAGGAGCCCGTCGGACTTCGTCCTCCGTGCTCCTTGGCAAATGGCTGGCGCCATTTTGGACGGACCTGTGCATTGCAGTGCGTGAGATCATACGGCAGAAACATCGCGTCTGGCGGTCCAAGTCGACAGAACGCGCGGGCCTACTGGGAGAACGCACCCTCCCGTCCAACGTTCAAAAGTTTCTCTGTAATCATCGTTCCCCAACCAAACGGCGCCCGCCGTTTGTTTAGCAGCATGGAGGGCGAAGCCCGACAGGCTGCTTGCCGGAGGCGTGCTATTGCAGGGCGCAGGCCCGCCCGTCTGACCAACGCTTTTCGCCTGCGTGGACGGACATTGGCCCACCCAATGGATATCATCAGAATTATCAATTAACGGATCAGTCCGGAAATCGAGTAGACTCAGCGCGTCCTGCTCTTCCGACCTTGACCGCATCGCCGGCCGGGTGCGGCGAGAAAAACTTCTCCAGCACGCTCTGCGACTCCCCCCCCGCCATGACCGAATGCATCATCATCCTCGCGCTGCTCTCCCTGCTGGTCGCCACCGACCCCGAGCCCGGCGTTCCATTTATTACCCCACGCCAGGAAACCTTTTTAACGATTCCCCGTCTAATCCATCGATGACACCGCATCCTCGAATCGGCAGAAGCTGGCTTTTTCTGATGCTGGCGTGGGCTGCGCCAGCCGGGGGGGCGCCAGAATCCGCGGTGCCCAATGGATCATCTGCGCCGTCTGCCACCGCAAACGTAGTTGCGCCGGCCCCTACGAGCACCGCCACGTCAGCAACACCCAAGGCCAGGCCCAGGCTTTCGCCGGAAACTGCGGGCCAGGTATTGTCTGTCGTTCCAGTCTGGAATCCTCCGCCGGTGGAGCCTGCAAAAAAAACGCCGCCGCCCGACGCAGAAATCGTCAAGCTGGATCCGTTGATCGTGGTGGGTGAACGATTGCCCAGAACCGACAAGATTGACTGGTTGACGCCAGAAGCAAAGGACGTGGAACTCGTGAAGACCTATATCACGCCGTTCGATCGGTACTTCCTTAATCGATTCACATTGCCCATTTTTGGAATCTCCAAAGAGGCACGGGCCCGAATGATGTACGAGGAAGACAAGCGCCTGCGCGACATGGAATGGATGAACGAGCAGATCGATCAGATCAAACGGCTCGACCCGTAAGAGGCCAAGGCATTGCTGAGTGTGCGCAATGCCGCCTTTACCCGGTCTCAGGAGTACTGAATCCGCGGGTTCATCAGCAGTGACCGGACTCCGGTCGCATCCGCGGGCGGAACACCCGTGCCCGCGGCTCTCTCTTTTGTAGGAGCCTGCTTGCAGGCGATTCAGTGCTCCAAATCGTCTGCAAGCAGGCTCCTACACTCCAACCAAGCCGAAGCAAGCTTCGGGGTATCGAACCCATCGCAAATAAACCCGATATAACACAACGCCACACAACGCCGGCCCTCCCGGCGTTTTCCCTTGCTTCCCAGTGGAACCGCCCTTTACTCCGACCCCTTCACCACGAAAATCCCATGGCACGAGTTTGTTACGTCACCGGCAGAAAGCCGTCCAAAGGCAGCATCATCAACCGCAAAGGTCAGAGCAAGAAGAGCGGCGGCATTGGCACGCACGTGACGAGCATCACGCCCCGCAAATTCCGGCCCAATCTTCAGCGGATTCGCATCAAGCTGGCGAACGGCGGCACCAAGCGGGTCTGGGTTTCGGTGAAGGCAATGAAGGCCGGTCTGGTCCAGAAAGCCTGACCAAACGATTGGTCCATTTTTCCCTACCCGCGGCGCCCGCCGCGGGTTTTTTATTGGGAGTCTAGCGGGCCGAAAGTCCGTCAGGCTCCCGGCCGGACCACGAGCTGCGTCCGCCGGGCAGACTGGAAATAGGCCTGCGCGAACCGCTGCAGGGACCCGGCATCGACCGCATCGATACGCGCATCGTAATTTTTCCAATCTTCGACCGGCAATCCGTAGAGCGCGTTGAGCCCGGCCTGCATCGCCCGGGCGGCGTTGGTCTGAAGGTTCATCCGGCGCGCGGCCTTGAGCCGGGTCTGGCAACGGAGCAACTCCTTCGGCTCCACCCCACCCTGCTGCACGCGACCGATCTCGGCCCCGATTTCCGTCAGGACCTCCGTCACACGCCGGGGTTCGGTGCCGGCAAGAAAATAGAACATGGCCGTGTGCAGCCCGATTACGCGGGCGGAGCGCACGAAGTAAGCCAGGCCTTTCTCCTCGCGAACGCGTTCGAACAGCTGGGACGACATGCCGCTGAACAACTCGTCGGCGACCTCGCCGACATAATAATCGGGCGCCAGCAATCCCGGGCCGGGAAACGCCTGCAGCACCACCGCCTGCTGGCGCGGCTGGGTCTCCACGAAATCGCCAACCGTTGCCGGCCCCGTGAAATCACCACCGGCCGGCGGGAGCCCTCCCGCCGGCAGACGCGCGAGGAACCGTTGCAGTTGGGGCTGGATCGACCGGGGATCGAAGTCACCCGCCGCGGCGAGCACCGCATTCCCGGCCACCACCAGACGGCGATGGAGCGCCACCAGATCTCCCGGAACGATTTTTTTCAGGCTGGTTTCGTCGCCATGCGCATTGATCGCCAACGGGTGCGCGCCGAAGAACAGCTGGCGCAGCCGTTTCTGCCCGAACGTCACCACGTCATCGGCATCTTCCTGGAGGCCGGCCAGCTGGGCGTCCCGTTCGATGCCGAACGTGCTGCGCCTGAAGGCAGGTGCGAGCACGCCGTCAGCCAGCAATGCGAGCGCGCGGGGAAGGTCCGCCGGAAGCACCTCAACGGCGAGGCCGAAGCTATTATTGCCCGCGAACGGATAGAACGATCCGCCCACCTCCTCGATGGCGCGGGCGACGGCAGCGGCCGGGCGGCTCCTCGTATCCTTCGTCAGCAGCGTCGCCAGCAATTCCGTGGCACCGCGGGCGCCGGCCGGCTCATAGACCGGTCCCCCTAGAAACAGCAGCCGCAGATGAAGGTTGGGCAGGTGGTGGTCGGGCTGAAGCAGGAGCCTGGCGCCGTTCGGCAGGAGCGTGGCCGCGAAGCCAGCAGAGCCGGCGCCATCCCGGGAGGCCGCCGCCGGCGGCCCGGCGGGCTTTGCTCCCGCTGGATTCATCGAAACGACAGTGAGCCTTTCCGGCACCAGGTAGGTGCGGAGCACGCGGCGCAGATCCGCCGGAGTGAGAGCGCGTAGGCGGTCAAAATAAGTGCGGCCGTAATCCAGGTCGCCAACGACCACCTCGGCCACCCCGAGACGCGACGCCTGGCCCGACATGGTCTTGCGCGTGTTGATCTCGCCGACCACGGCCTGCCGCACCGCCTTGGCAATGAGCCGGGCGGGAAAGCCGCTCGCCGCGCGGCGCAGAAGTTCGCGTTCGACCGCGGCGGACGCCGCCTCGCGCTTGCCCGCCGCACAAGTCAGCGAAATCAGGAAAAGCCCGGCCGTGCCGGGATTCCAGGATTGGGCATCGATGCCGTGCACGAGACGCGCTTTCTCGCGAACCGCCTGCCACAAGACCGAGCTGTCGCCACCGCCAAGAATGGTGGCGAGCACATCGAGCGCCGGCGCATCGGGATGCGCCAGGCCGGGAATCTGCCAGCCGATTTCGACCCGCGTGAGCTGAACATCCTCGAACAGGTGGCGGGTCCGACGGGCCAGCTGTGGCGGCTCGTCCGGCAGCGGGACGGGGGCCAACCGCGCCCGCGGCGTCCCGCCGAAATGCTCGACGATCGCCGTTCGCGTCGCCGCCGGATCAAACGCACCGGCCACGACCACGACGAGATTATTGGGCACGTAGCGCGCCCGGTAATAGGCCAGGAGGTCGTCGCGGGTCAAAGCAGAAAACACCTCCCGGTAACCGATGATGGGATGACGGTAACCATGCTCGCGAAACGCCGTGGCAAACAAGATCTCGCCCAGGCGGTGATCCGGATCGTCCTGGCCCATGTCGATCTCGCGCAAGATAACCTCGCGCTCCCGCGCCACTTCCTCGGCGGGCAGCGTGGAGTGAAGCACGGCGTCCGCCAGCACGTCGATCGCGACTCCCGTGTGCTCCGCGGGCAGATCCACGTAGTAGACGGTGCGATCGAAGGTCGTGTACGCGTTGATGTGCCCGCCATGTGCCTGGATCGTCAGCGAGAGCTCGCGACCCGCCCGGCGGGTTGTGCCCTTGAACACCATATGCTCCAGAAAATGCGATAGCCCGGCGCCGAGTTGTGTTCCCTCGTGAATGCTGCCGGTTTTCACCCAAACCTGGACCGACGCGATGGGGGCGGACTGGTCGGACTGCAGCAAAACGGTGAGCCCGTTGGGCAGAATCAAGCGTTCGGGCGGGACGCGCCAGAAGCGGTCGAGCAACGAGCAGTCGGCTTCAAATGAATGCATGAACAACAGGAAGAAACGCTGGTGGATCGTGGCGGCCCGCTCGCTTCGCGCCGGGCCACAAAGCTCTGGTCACCCGGTTCCCATGGCCTTCGTGGACGAGCCCGGCCGGCGTTTGTCCGCCGGGCGGAAAGGCTTCACAAAAGCCTCTTCAAAATCATAGATATCGGCGAAATCTTCGCGGCGGTCATTCTCGGTCTTGCTGAAGACCCGGTACTCGATCAGATTGAATACAATCTCGCCAAAATCCGTGCACCGGTGCACACCCCAGGATTCGAGAACGGTCTTGGCGAGCGGACCGAACTGATCGAGTGCGTAAGCCCTCATTCCTTCCAGCAGTTCGGGCCCTGATACGTGTTGCGACTGCTGGGTACGGGCTGGCTCGGTCTTCTTGAGGTTCTTGACGGTCTGGTCGAGGCCTTGACGGACAAAAGTATAGGCCCTTTTGTCGTAACGAGTGTCTTCCTTGCAGATCAGATCCACAATTTCGGTGAAATCGAGGTCTTGCATCATGGTGTGACTAAAGAGGTAGCATCGCCGGCGGCCCGTTGAAAACCCTGCTGAACTGACCAGTAACCCGTCATCGGCTCTTGGCGAGTCCTGAGTCCAAACGCCAGCTTTTTTTACCGAACCTCCGAGCCGGCATGGAACCAGCCGCCATAGCCTTGGTCGATCCGATTTGCGGTTCGGCCGAGGTGGCCAGGTGGATTCCGCGGAGATATCCAAAAAAAACACGGCAAAACGCACATAGTGCTCGCACATTAATGGCAGCTGGCTTACTATACCGTTAAATGATTGCGTCTTCACCCTCAAATCATCCGCTGGGGGCTGTTACCGATTTCAGCCGCGCAGGGAGACCTCTTGATCTGGCGTGCGCGCGGCTCAAGTCAGCCGGTCTGCGGATCACGCAACCCCGCGTGGCGATCATTGAGGCCTTAATTCGGCGGGAGCACCCGGTGAGCATTGAACAGCTCCACCATGATCTGGCAAACGACGCGTGCGATCTGGTGACCGTTTACCGCTGTCTGGCCGTCTTTGAAGAACTGGGGTTGGTGCGGCGCTGTTTTTTTCACAACGGCACCGGACTTTACGAAATTAATTTAAACGACTCCCATCACCACCACATCGTCTGCAAGAGCTGCGGGAAGGTGGAACGCATCGACGCATCCTTCACGGAGAACACCGAACGGATACTGCGCGAGCGCGGCTACGAACAGGTGACGCACCTGGTTGAATTCTTCGGCGTGTGTCCCGCTTGCCAAAAGAAGACAGCGGAGTTCAGTCCCCTGCCCGCCGCCAGCATCACCCGGTAAGGCGGATGGATGGTGGGATCGCGCCGCCTTCTGCGAGCCGCGTCGACCCTGCCCGACTCAGGGGGCGACTACTTTTTGCATCGAGGCGGCTGAGGTCAGGGCATTGGCGTTGCCGGGTTAGCCGGGGACCTCGTGACGATACCCCACGCCGTGCACGGTGACGATCGCCACGGGCGATTCGGGTTCGAGCTCCACTTTCTTGCGCAATTGCGCGACATGCTGGTCCAGGGTGCGCGTCGTGCCAAAATAGTCGACGCCCCACACGGCATTGAGCAGCGCATCGCGCGTCAGCACTTCGCCGGGATGCGCCGCGAACACCTCCAGCAATTTCAATTCGCGTGCCGTCACCGGCATCGCCCCGCGGCCAGGAACGAACGCCGTGAACCTCCGGCGGTCGATCTCCGCGGCACCGAATTGAAAGACCGGCGGCAAGACCGCCCCCGCACCAGTGGGCTGGTCCCTTTGCCGGGCGCGCCGCAACAAGGCCTCCACGCGGGCCAGCAGTTCATGGACCCCAAACGGCTTCGTCACGTAATCATCGGCGCCGAGCTTGAGCCCCACGACCTTGTCGATCTCCTCGCCTTTTGCCGTCAGGAACAGCACCGGCGCCGTCGCGCCGTGCGCGCGCAGCTCGCGGCACACCTCATAACCGCTCTTGCCCGGCATCATGACGTCCAGCAGGACAAGGTCGAATTTCTCCTGCGGAAAGAGCCGGAGCGCCTGCACGCCATCGCCGGCGGCGGTGACGGCGTAACCTTCGCTCTCCAGTGTGGCCACCAGGCCAAGCCGGATGTTGGCGTCATCTTCGGCGAGAAGAATCCGGGCATTCATGGCAGTTCAAGAATGAAAGCGGCGCCGCCGCCCGGGCGCGGTTCGTAGCGCAACTCGCCGCCGAGCCCTCGCGCGAGTTGCCGGGCGATGCTCAGACCCAACCCGGCGCCGTGCTTTTCGGCGGTCAGCGTATCGTCGACCCGGTGGAATTTTTCGAAGATCCGTTCGCGGTGTTCCACCGGTACCCCCGGACCGCGGTCGAGGACGCGCAGTTCGGCGCTCGCGCCCGCCTGCGGCCCGAGTTGCACCGTCACTTCGCCGCCGGCGCCAGCGTATTTGCAGGCGTTGTCGAGCAGGTTCAGGACGATCTGCTCAAAGGCATCGCGATCCGTCGTCGCCGGCAGCGGCGCGACCGGGATTTCACGACGCAACGCGAGTCCCGTCTCGCCGAACCGCGGCAGCTGCGTGTCGAGCAAACGGGAAAGTTCCCCGCCGAGATCGAGCGGTTCGCGCAGAAATTTCTTTCTCCCTTGTTCCAGGCGGCTGAAGTCGAGGGCGTTGTTGACCAGGCGGGCCAGGCGCTGCGTTTCCCGTCCGATCGTGCCCAGATATTCGCCGCGCCGCGTCTCGTCAGGCACGCGCCCCTGTTCCAACAGCTCGGCGTAGAGCCGGATTGTCGTGAGGGGGGTTTTGAATTCATGCGACACATTGGCGACAAATGAGGTCTTCTGGCGCGCCTCCTCCCCGCTCCGCTGCGCCTGCCGGAGCAAGAGCGAACCGCCGGCGAGACTCGCGATCACGAAGATAATCACCAACAGCGAGCCCACGATGAGCAGCCCGCCGCCGACGCTATCTGACGACGACCGGCCTTCCACGAACCCCACCACCGCCCAGCCGGGCAACAACTCCTCTGCGAGCGGCACGCGGGCCGCCTCCACCGCGTCCCGGGGGATCCATCCCGCCTGGTGCAGCGCCCGACCCTTGTCATCGCGCAAGGCGTAACCTTCGCCTGCGGCCACCGCCGCCGGCAACGTGCCTTGCATCCGCGACACGAGCGCGGTCAATTCGAGTTCCACCCCGCGGATTTCGCCCGCCCCGCCAGGCTGAAGCCATCCCAAAAGATGCATCCGCCCGTCTCCGGTCCAGGGCAGCCAGCCCCGCCGGTCTGACCGGGGGGCTTCGTCCAGCGGGCTGTTTGCTTCATCTTTTTCCGCCGCAACGTCGGCCCGGGACGCATAGCTCCCGACTTTCGAGAGATTCTGCACTTCCCGCCGGGCCTTCTGCACTCGGGACACATTGGAGGCGATCTGCTGCCGCGCCTCTCCGGCCGTGCCCTCAAAGCCGCCCGACGGCTTCTGTTCTTGCCGGGCCCGCGCGGAAGTTCCGAGATCGCTGGCCAGAGCCGGCCCAGCTGAGCGCGGGCTGGGCAGGGACGGCGTTGCCTCCCGTTCTCTCAAACGCCTCCACGGCGGATCATCGCGAAACATCGCCGCGTACCGGCGGCTGAAGCCGCGCGCGTCCTCGTCGTCCGCGGCCGCTCCCGGTCGCAGGATCCGGCCATCAACCGTACAACGAAATGTCGTGCGGACGAGCGGATTGGTGCGCTGCCATTGGTCCAGAAACGCGTCCAGCCCCGTCGCCGGGGCGTCTGCCAGCGCGTCGAGCAGGCCGTTCTCCACGTCGCCCACCAACAACTCGACGTTCTCCGCGACCAATCGGGCCCGCCCATCCACGGCCGCCAATCGGGCCGCGTCCACGACCGCGGCCTGTTCCCTCAGCCGCGCCTGTTCCCGCCGGAGCAACTGGATGGCCCCCGCGGCAACCGCCAGCGTCGGCAGCAGGAGCAAGAGCCAGTAGAGGTAGATGCGCCGCGATGATCCGGTCACAGGACGCAGCGTATCAGGATGGCGGCAGTAGGCAATCCGGAGCATGAGCGTATTGTAGGGCGGGGTCGCCTGACCCCGCCGTTGTCGCGGAAGCGGCGGAGTGCGGCAACCCCGCCCCACAACGGAACCCTCCGCCTCATTTCGAGGACTGTTGGTTCTTCGTCTGGGCACTTTCCGCGCGGTAGGTTTTGCGCGCCGCGTTATCAAGGCCGCCGGCCTCGATCTTCGCCGCCTCGGCCGCCATCGGGGCAGCGGCGGAAAGGACGCTCGTATTGCCGTACGTCTGGGCCATCTGCTGCAATTCCACCGCCTGGCGGAGCATTTCGTTCGCCGCCTCGTCCTGGCGCCCGCCGTCCACCAACTCCACCGCCCTGTCCTTGGTTACCGCGATGACATTCTGGGCGTAGTCGGCCTGCACCTGGCGATCCGCCGAATCGATGACGGCCTGGCGGTTCCGGCTGAACTTCGCCCGCCGGCTGGCCGTGAGCGTGATGGTGTGTTGCGTCAGCGGGTCATCGTAGGAGACGCGGGCCCGGGCGATCTCACTTTCCGTTCCGGATTCCGGCGGAGTGACCTCGGCCTCAACCAGGGCGAACTTTTCCTGCCCGCCATAGAGCTGGTTCAAGGTGATCTCCGCCTTCTGGCCGCGAATCACGCCTTCGCGACCGATGAAGTTGAGCGGCCGCACGCCCGCAGGAAATTCGATTTCCACCACGACCCGACGGGCCACGACGTTGAGCACATCGCCGAGTTCGGCAGCGAAAATGCGCGGCAGATCCGCGCTGGACTCCACGAAATAGGTGTTGCCGTCACTCCGCTGCGCCAGCCGCGTCATCAAATCCTCGTTGTACCCCAGGCCGAGGCCCACGGTCGTGACCGAGATGCCCTCTTTCACGAGTGCGGCGCCCAGACGTCCCAACTCTTCCGGCGAACTGGGCCCGACATTGGCGAGCCCGTCGGAAAGCAGCACGATGCGGTTCACATACCGGCCGCCCTCGATGTACTCCCGGACTTCGGAGGCTCCCTGCGACACTCCGCCGAACAGGGCGGTGCTTCCCCCGGCCTCGATCGAGTCGATCGCGCGTTCGATCGCGCGACCGTCGCCGACGGGTTGCGCCCCGATCAACGTCCGCACGCCGCTCTCAAATGTAACCAATGAAAAGATGTCATCGGAAGAAAGATGGCGCAGCATCTCGCGCGCGGCTTCCTTCGCTTTTTCGAGCTTCTCGCCGCCCATGGAGCCAGAACGGTCGATGACCAGCGCGAGGTTGACGGGCGGCCGCGCCTCGCGGCGGGGTCGGCGGAGCCCATCCAGGCAGACCTTTATGATCGCCCGGCCGGACGATTCGGCGGGTAGTACCGTACGGTCGAGGTCGAGGCGGAGGCGGACGGAACCATCCAGTGATTCGGCGGAACAAGCGGTAAACGAAATCGCACCGAGCAGCGCGACCGCGGAAAACAGGGAGCAATGATTTAGTTTCATGTTGATTCGGGTTTGACGCCCGTATCGAACCACAAAACGTCGCGCGAGTTGTCAGCCGGTCGTAAGAAGATTGTCAGGAAAATGTCATGGCCGCCGGCGCAATCACCGAAGATTCCGGGCCGCGTCTGCGTCTGGCGCGGAGCTGCAAGCCGCCGTGCTTGCGTGAAGCGTGGTCCGGGTCGAGGATTGGCGATGTCATGATGTCCGCCCCCGCTGTCACCCGCCGTGAGGCGCTTGCGACCCTCGCCGGCGTCGCCCTTGCCGCCGTCCCGCTGGTTCGCGCCGCCTCGGCTCCAACCTCCCCCACTGCCATGCTCTCCGCACCCGCCCCGTCTTCTGGTCGCCTCCATCACTCCGTCTGCCGCTGGTGTTATCCGGGAATTCCGCTCGGCACCCTCGCAACCGCGGCACACGACCTCGGCGTGGAGTCCATTGAACTGCTCGATCCCGGCGAATGGCCCGTCGTTCGCCAGGCCGGCCTCACCTGCGCGATGGCCAACGGCACCACGACCATCGCGGATGGTTTCAACCGCCTCGAAAACCACGGGAAATACGTCCCCTCCATGATCGAGCGCATCAAGGCCTGCGCCGACGCCGGCCTGCCCAACGTGATCTGCTTCTCGGGCAACCGCGCGGGGCTGCCCGACGAGCAGGGCCTCGAGAACTGCACCACCGGCCTGAAACAGATCGCCGGCGCCGCGGAGAAGGCGGGCGTGACCGTCTGCATGGAGCTGCTCAACAGCCGGGTGGACCACCCCGATTACCAGTGTGACCACACCGCCTGGGGCGCCGAACTGGTCCGGCGCGTTGGCTCGGAGCGCTTCAAGCTACTGTACGACATCTACCACATGCAGATCATGGAGGGCGACGTGATCCGCACGATCCAGGATCACCACGCCTGCCTCGGGCATTACCACACCGGCGGCGTGCCCGGCCGGCACGAGATCGACGAGACGCAGGAACTCAACTACCCGGCCATCATGCGCGCGATCAAGGCAACCGGGTTCAACGGCTTCGTCGCCCAGGAATTCCTTCCCACCCGCGACCCGCTGACGTCCCTGCGCGAAGCCGTCCGGTTGTGCCGCGTGTAAAACGGCGGCGCCGGTGTAGGTTGATCGGCGTAGGAGCCTGCTTGCAGGCGATTCAACCGCGGAATCCTCCTTCGCAAAGCCTACGGACGACAGGTCGCCGACACCGGTCCACCATGGCTTCGAGCAGCGGCGGAAGCTCGCTTCGACAATTTGCATCAATGTCGCTCGGGCGCGCCGTCCCGCACCTGCCAGTTTTGTTTTGGCGGGCGGGCGCCGGCCGCTATGCTCGACGGCATGCTGCAAACGACCTCTGTCAAAGAAGCGCTGGCGAGTGCGTCGCCGCGCGAGGATTTTCTCGTCCGCGGCTGGGTCCGGACCCGCCGCGACGCCAAAACGTTTTCGTTCCTCGAGCTCAACGACGGTTCCTGCCTGAAGAACCTGCAGGTGATCGCGGACGCGGCGCTCCCGAATTACGCCGAGATCCAGCGGCTGACCACCGGCGCTTCGGTCAGCGTCCGGGGCCAATTGGTGCCCTCGCAGGGCCAGGGACAGAAATGGGAGGTCAAGGCCGCGGCGGTGGAGATCATCGGCACCGCCGATGCGACTTATCCGCTCCAAAAGAAGGGCCACACGCCAGAGTTTCTGCGCGAGATCGCCCACCTGCGCCCGCGTTCGAACTTGTTCGGCTGCGTTTTTCGCGTCCGGAGCCGGCTGGCTTTTGCGGTCCACCAGTTCTTTCAGGAACGGGGTTTCGCGTATGTCCACACGCCGATCATCACCGGCAGCGACTGCGAAGGCGCCGGTGAGCTGTTCCGCGTCACCACCCTCGATCTGAAGAACCCGCCCCGGCGGGAGGACGGCGAAATCGACTCCGCCAAGGATTTTTTCGCCCGCCCCACCTATCTGACCGTCAGCGGCCAACTGGAGGCCGAGGCGTTCGCCTGTGCCCTGTCCAAGGTCTACACGTTCGGGCCGACCTTTCGCGCGGAGAACTCCAACACCTCGCGGCATGCCAGTGAATTCTGGATGATCGAGCCGGAGATGGCGTTCTGCGATCTGCGGGGGAACATGGGACTCGCCGAGGAATTCGTGAAGTACCTGATTCGCGATGTCCGCACGCATTGCGCCGAGGACCTGGAGCTCTTTGCCAAGTTCGTGGACAAGGGATTGCTGGAACGCCTCGACTTTGTGCTCGACCGACCCTTTCAGCGGGTCAGCTACACGGAAGCGGTCGAATTGCTCACCCAGAGCGGCCACAAATTCGAATATCCCGTCGAGTACGGCACCAACCTCCAGTCGGAACACGAGCGCTATCTGACGGAGCAGCACTTCAAATGTCCGACGACGGTCTACAACTACCCGAAGGAGATCAAACCGTTCTATATGCGGCTGAACGACGACGATCGCACCGTGACGGCGATGGACGTCCTCGTGCCGGGAATCGGTGAGATCATCGGCGGCAGCCAGCGCGAGGAACGGCTCGACGTGCTGCAGACCAGCATGGCCCGGCATCATCTCGATCCGAAGGATTACGGTTGGTATCTGGACCTGCGCCGCTACGGCACGGTCCCGCACGCTGGATTCGGCATGGGCTTTGAGCGCATGCTCATGTTCGTTACGGGCGTATCCAATATCCGCGATGTCATCCCCTTTGCGCGAACGCCCGGCAATGCCGCATTCTGACCGGGAGACGGCCCGTCGTGGTGGAATGAAAACCAAACTATTTTACAGGAGGCAACGGAGGAAGCGGAGGCAATGAGCGCTGAACTGACCCTCGACACAACCGTCGCCTACTGGGACGTCGACCGCGATAACCTGCTTCTCCTGCCGGCCGTGTTCAAGTTTCTCCAGGAGGCGGCGATCAAACACGCCGATCAGTTCGACGCGGGCACCCGCGCGATGGCAACCCGGGGAGAATCGTGGATGTTGAACCGGATGGCCGCCGCGATCCATCGCTATCCCCGGTACGAGGAACAGGTCCGCATCGTGACCTGGTCCAGCGGCGTCCGCACCTTCAAAGGTTATCGCGATTTTCGCGGGTATTGCGGCGACGAACTCGTGCTGTCGGCGTCATCCCTATGGCTTTACGTGAACCTCAAGACCAAATCGCTCATCCGCGTGCCCGAAAAGGTCGCCCGCTCCTTTCCCAGCCGGCCCGGCGAGGAATTTCGCCCCGAACTGGAAAAGCTCAAGCTGGCGGCTCCGGCCGGAGGATCGGCTCCGGCGTGCCGGGTGTCCGTGCGCTATTCGGACTTTGACGGCAACGGTCACGTCAACAACACCACGTATTTTGACATCCTGCAGACGGCTCTGGCCCGAGGCGGCCTGTCGACGCGGCCACAAACGGTGGAGATGCAATTTCTGAAGGAGATTTCTCCGGAAGTGGAGTGGGTGGACGTGCACCTCGAACGTCGAGACAAGGCCGCAGTCTTTGGCATCGGCACACCGGAGGGGTTGTTCGCGCAAGGCCGGGTGGCCTGAGGCTCGCCGGACCGCGGGCGATTCACTTTGTCCTGAATCAAGCTAGACGGGAGTGAGTCAACCGGCTGCCGATAGTCTGCTTCTCGCGCAGGGCCAAGTCCGCGATGAACGGAACATCGAAGACTTTTTCGATTGCGATGGCCCATGGCACACGTGCTCCGCCGACCGGTCCAGCCGCACAAATCCCCTTGGAAATTGCCTGTAACTTTCGCCGCGCATGTGTGTATTTTACCCAATGAGTTCTCCGATCCGGGCCGGGTGCGTCGTCGTCGCCGGCCTCGTTGCCACGAGCTGGCTGCGGGCCGCGGATGCACCGCGCCCAGCACCGCAATCGCCCTTCGCCATCGTCGTCGCGCTCGCCGCGGCCCGGCACATCCCGCTGCTGGGGATCGACACCGCACGGAACGCGCAAACGCTGCGCGCGGGCGACGCGCTCACCGTGCTGTTCACCCTCGTCGATGGCGGGCACGCCCGGCAATGGCTGGCTGAGATCACGGTGGTTCCGCTCACCGAGGATGAAAGCCGCGCCAAGCTCCGCGAGGATGTCCTCTTCTCGGCCACTGGAAATGAGTATCACCTAGCCAGCGTGCCCGCGGCATTTGCGTTGCGTATGTTTGGTCTGTTCCGCGACTCCGATGCGCCTGCCCAGTCGTCCGGGTCGGTCCCGGAAAAGCGCGCCCATTTTCTCGTGCAACAGGATTTCCTGAGCTTCGGCTTCGATCGCCTGGGCGAAGCCGTTCTGCGCCTGCGCGCCGTCGGCCAGGAACCCCGCCTCGCCATCGCGACGGGACGCTTCTCCGAGAAGGACATCGCGTGGGGCAAACATTGGGCGGAGGAGGCCAAATTCACCGCCAACGACGAATTGATCTGCGTCAAACAGGCGTTTGCCCAGGTGGAGTTTCTCAAGATCGCACAACACACACCCGGATTCCGAGAGATCGTTGAAGCCACGATTGACGTGCCATCAATCTGGACCGCCCTGCGGACGCTGAACTTCGGCGTGTGGTTTAATTACGATTGGAAAGACGTCCAGCGGCTCGATAGTGAACCTTATGGCCTGCCGTTGTCCAAGGTGTATACCCTGCCCTTTGGCTTGACTGTATTCGGCAAGCATGTCGCCAAGGGAACCTGGTTGGCGACGGCGGCGCGCCCTCCCCTGCTCGCCAGCGCGGGGGTCCTCGGGCTCACCGTCGGGCCGCCGGATAACAACGGTAAATACCTCGAATTGCGCGTGATCGCGGCGCGCAACGCGGTGCAGTGAATCGCAGTTTCCAGCGGAGAGGGAAACTGCTCACTCCGCCATCAGTTCGGCGTCGAAGGATTCTTCCGCTTTTCCCCCCGGTCGGGCATGGTGGGCGGAGGGTTTGAGCAGGAGGCACAACGGAATGGCGGCCAGCAGGATCAGGCCGGCAAAAACGAACCCATTTTCGAAACCCAGGACCTCGGCTTTCCGGGCAATGCCGGCGCCGGCTGCGAAGGCAACCCGGGCCTGAGGCAAAGCCATAAGGCCGGGTTCATGGCGGAAGACCAACAACATGGTCCGTAATCCGAGGCGGATGTCCATGCCTTGTGATTCCATGGGAAACCCCTCGCCCAGCCGCACCGCATGCGTGTGAATCGAGTTGGTCACGAAGTTATTCAGCAGGGCGATGCCGAGCGACCCGCCGACGTTCTGCGAAACGTTGAGAAAGCTGCTGGCCATCGGCAGCTCATGATGGGGAACTGCGTTGAGTGCCGCCGCCATCAACGGCGCCATCATCATCGCCAGACCGGCCCCGCGGGTTAGTTGCGGCAGGACAAGCATGGGCCAGCCGGACATCGGATCCAACCGCCCGAACTGGAGTAACGAACTTCCGACCAGGACGCAACCCAGGCCGGCCAGCACCGCCGGGCTGTAACGATCCGCCAACCGCCCGGCGATCGGCATGGTTATCCCCACCGCCACGGCGTTGGGCAGCATCCACAGGCCGGCATGAACCGGCGTGTAGCCCATCAGGTTTTGGAGGAAGATCGGAAAAAGGAAGACACTCCCGAACAACCCCACGGCGCGAAAAACCGCGAGGACGATGCTCAAGGTGTAATTGCGAATGAGAAGAAGCCGCAGATCGAGCAACGGATGTTCGACCGCCAGTTCGACCGCAATGAACATCACCAGGCCGACGATGGAAAAAGCCTCGCAGATATGAATATAGTCGGACTCCCAACCTTTTTCCTGTCCGTTGGACAACGCGGTGAGACCGGCGATAAGCGCCATGGCCAGGAAGCAGAATCCCGCCAGATCGAACGGCCGTCTCGCCCCGCGGGCGCGCAGCGGCCGCATGATGATCAGGCCGGCAATCAGGGTGATCACCCCGAACGGGAGATTGACCGAGAAGATTGTCCGCCAGCTGAACGCGTCCGTCAGGTATCCGCCCAAGGTCGGGCCCAACGCCGGTCCCGCCATGATGCCGGTGCCCCAGATGCCCAACGCCCGGCCGCGCTCGTGTGGCTCAAACAATTCCGCCACGATTGCCATGCCGATCGGCTGGATGGCGCCGCCGCCCAAGGCCTGGAGAATGCGGGCCGCAATCAGCGACTCATAACTCCACGCCATGGCGCAGAGCCCGCTGGCCACCGTGAAGACGACCAGGCTGCCGAGGTAGAGGGCTTTGTAGCTGATCCGGCTGGTGAGCCAGCCCATCAACGGCATGACGACCGCCGACGTCAGCATGAACCCCGTCGAGACCCATTCGATCTGGTCGCGGTCAACTCCGAACGCACTCATCATGTGGGGCAGCGCGACATTGACGATGCTGGAATCCAGAATCGCCATGAACGTGCCCATCATGATGATGCCAAGCACGGCCCAGCGGTTGGCCCGCAGATAGTCGTCGCCGCCCGCGGGCATCAGCGCCGGGGAGTCAGTCTGCATTGTATCTATATGGCTCCATGCAATTGAAATTGTAGGGCTGGGTCGCCCCTGCCCCCGCCTCGCCTCCGGACGAATGGCGGGGTCAGGCGACCTCGCCCTACACAATATGAAAGTTGTCTACCGCCACGGTCATTTGGCCGCCGTCGAGCCAATGCGGATTTTCACTTCGACCGAGAGGCCCGGCCCCAGCGCGAGGTCGGGCGGGGCCGCCACGGCAATGCGCAGCGGCACGCGCTGGGTCACTTTGATAAACGTGCCGGAAACGCCCTCGGCCGGAATCAGGCTGAACTCGGAATTGGTGGCGCGCAGAATCTCCGTCACCCGACCCTTGAGCTGCAACGCGGGATAGGCGTCAACCGAGATGTCCGCCTCGTCGCCGACGGCGACATCGTGAAGATATTTCTCCTCGATGTTGGCGTCCACGCGCAGCGTGGCCGGATCGAACATGCTGATCACGGGCTGGGAGGCCAGCGGCATGGCGCCGGGATCGAGCCAGCGCCGCACCACCCAGCCGTCGAAGGGCGCGCAGACGGTGCAACGCGCGAGGTTTCCCCGGGCGTTCGCGACTGCCGCGGTGGCCTCGGCCACATGGCTCCGCGCGACTTCGACGTCGGCCTTGGCCGCATCGAGGTCCTCCTTGCGCGATCCCTGCTGCACCAACGTCAGATTCTGCACCGCATTCTCCCGGCTCTGGCGGGCGGATTCGTAGGCCGTCCGGGCCCGGTCAAGATCGTCCTGGGACGCCGTGCCCTGTTTGCAGAGCGTCTGGGCCCGTTCGAAATCCAGTCGGGTCAATTCCTCCTCATTCTGGAGGCGCCGCGCGGTCGCCTCAGCCGCCTTGATCTCCTCGGGTCGGCTGCCGTTCACCGCCTTTTCATTCTTCGCCTCGCTCGAGGTCAGGTTCGCCCGGGCCGAGACCAAAGCCGCCTCGGCCTGGCTCTGCGCCGCCTGCAAAATAGCGGGATCGAGACGAAAGATCACCGCCCCCTGCCGGGCAAACTGACCCTCGTGCACCGCGACCTCGACGATGGTTCCGTTGATTTCCGGGGCCAGATCGACGAGGTGACCACCGAAACGCGCGTCGTCGGTGAAGACAATGCCCCTCATGACAAAGAACCAATAGGCGAACACGCCCGCCGCGATCACCGCCACCACCCCGATTCCCGCCATGATCTTACGGCTGCGACTCCAGGGGCGAGCGGACGCGGGAGGGACGTCCTGTCCGTTCGGAGGAGTAGTTACGGTTTGCGGCTGTTTTGAACCTGGATCCGCGGGTGTCGTCATAGGCAAAAAATGCGGCTAGAGTCGGTGAGTGGTGTGCGACCCGATCGCGCCGTAGAGGAAAAGATCGAGCATCGCCCCGTGAGTACGCCAAGCCTCGGGCTGATCCTCCAACTCCCACGCGCGCGTCCGCACCATGCCGAGCAAATATTCTGCGAGCACCTCCGCCGGCAGTCCCGACCGGATCTCGCCCGCCGCGATCCCCCGGCCGACCACCGCCGCCACGGCTGCGACCATTTGCTTCCGCCGCTCCAGCCAGCGCTGCCGCAGGCTACCGCCCCGCTCCAGGGCGCGCTCGCCTTGCGTGAGGATCAGGCGGAAAAGCGGGCGGCGTTTCCGGAAGAATCCGCTGATCGTCTCGCACGTCCGGACCAGCCCTTCCCGGACGGGCACGCCGTCGGTAGCGTTGGCGTGCAACAACCCGCACATGTCTTCGAATCCCGCCACTGCCGTCTGGAAGAACAAGTCCTCTTTGTCGGAAAAATAGAGGTAGATCGTGCCCTTGCCGACGTCGGCCACCCGAGCCACCTCATCGAGCGTGACCTCGTGGAACTGGCGCGTGCGGAAGACCTCCTCCGCCGCCTGCATGATGCGCTGTTTCTTGTCGTGGTTCAAGTATGACTGACCAGTCAGTCAGTTTTTTGGCCAGATGTCAAATTGCCTCCTGGAACGTCAAGGCTCCTTTCGGGTTCACGGGAAAACCGCGATCGGTAGCAAGCCCTGCACCGGGATCATCCAGTAGGAAGGTCGCTTGCGACCGATGATCGCCCGCCAGCGGGCTTCCTACACCGGCACATCGACCCGCTCGCGAGCGCACCAGGAGAATAGCCAGCAATTGCATGATCCCGCGGCCACCAAAGGCAAAGGCACGCAGGCCGGTGCGCCCCGACCCCCGACGGCCCCAGCCATCGGGCTTATGACAGCGCGGCGGACGCTCTCCGCCGCGTGGTCAGGTCGGCTTGAAGAACGTGTTGAGCTCGTCGACGCCCTTGCGGACCGCGTCCGCGCTCGTCCGCAGCTGCGCCCGTTCGTCCTCCCGCAGCTCGAGCTCGATGATGCGCTCGACCCCGTTCTTGCCCAGAATGGTCGGCACGCCGATGAACAGATCGTCGATTCCATATTCGCCACGAAGGTACGCGGCGCAGGGCGCGAGATGTTTCCGGTCGGTGATCACCGCCTCGACCATGTCCGCGACGGAGGCCGCCGGCGCGTAATACGCGGAGCCGGTCTTGAGCAACCCCACGATTTCCGCCCCGCCCTTCCGCGTCCGGTCGACGAGGCGGGCAATGGTCGCGGCCTCCATCAGCTCCGTGATCGGCACGCCACTGACGGTGGTCAGCCGGGGCAACGGCACCATCTGGTCGCCATGGCCGCCCAACACCATGGCATGCACCGACGAGAGCGCGCAGCCAAGCTGCTCGGCCACGAAGAAGCGGAACCGCGTCGCATCGAGAATTCCCGCCATGCCGACCACGTGCCGCAGGTCGAACCCGGTGGAACGCAGGGCGACGTGACACATGATGTCCAGCGGGTTTGAGACGACGATGACGATGGCATTGGGCGCATGCTCGACAATCGCCCGGGCCGCCTGCTTGACGATCCCCGCATTTACCTTAAGGAGATCCATCCGGTCCATCCCCGGCTTCCGCGGCAACCCGGCGGTGATCACCACCACGCTGCTGTCCGCGATCTGGGCAAAATCACTCGTCCCCACGATCGAGATGGAAACGTCGTAGCCGCGCAGCGGCCCGGCGTGGAGGAAATCCACCGCCTTGGCCTGGGTCATGCCCCCGGCGATGTCCACCATGACCAGATCGGCGATGACCTTCTCCGCGATGTAATAGGTCGCCGTCGCTCCGACATTGCCTGCTCCAATGATACTGACCTTGTTTTTCGACATGAGTGCCTCCTTATGCTGCCCCGGCGACGATGTTGTCATGCGCGGTCCTGAGGGCCGCGGCCGCCTTGTCAAACGCTTCGCGGTCGGCAGTGGAAAGTTTGAGTTCGACGATGCCCGCCACGCCGCCTTCGCCGACATAGGCCGGCACGCCGATCGCCAGTCCTTTGATCCCGTATTCCCCGTCGCAGCGCACGGAGACCGGCAGCAGCGCCTTCGTATTGCCCACGATGGCCTCGACCAGTGCTGCGGTCGCAGCACAGGAGGCGTAGAACGCAGTCGAACGTCGCGCGAGTTGCAAAATGGCATCACCGGCGTTCCGCGCCTCCTCGACCAATTCGCACAGCCGCGCCTCCCCGAGCAACGCCTCGGCCGGAATTCCCGAGACGCGAATCGTGTCTTTTAAGAAGACCATGCTCGAATGATGCGGTCCGATGATCAGACCGGTGACCTCCCGCGGCGAAACGCCCAGCGCCTTGCTGACCAGAAACCGGATGCGCGTCGACGTGAGCAGACCGCCGATCCCCATGACTTTCAACCGGTCCGTCCCCAGCGTCTCCTGGATGAGCAGGGTCAACAGGTCGATGGGCTCGACCACGTTGATTACCACTGCGCTGGGCGCGAGCCGACGGATATCCCGAGCGATCGCACTTACGATCGGGGCGTTGTCTCGGTAAACGTCCTCGCGCTGCTGCCCCGGCTTGCGGATGACCCCAGCCGCGATGATCACCACGTCGCTGCCGGCAATGGCATCGATCTTGCCCGTGCCGCGGATCGAAGTGGCATACCCGCGCACCGGGCCCGCCTCCATTAAATCGAGCGCCTTGCCCGCGGCGATGCCGTCCTTGATGTCGACCAGCAGGACATCGGCCGTGCGCGTTTCCGCGATGAAAAAGGCCGTGTTCGTCCCAACATTACCACTGCCGATAATACTGATGCGTTTCATGTGAATTTTTGCGAAGGCGGTGAATTAGGAGACATGTTCGCGGCGAGTCAAACCAAGCCCGGATTTGTTATCAGACCATGGTCTTTTGCCTTGACTGCGTGAACCGAGGCATAGTGGACCGCATTCGTTGGCGTGTCAAAATCCGCACCAACCCGGCGCGGATAATCAAGGGCTCCCTGAGTCCAGCCTTTCGCAAACCTTGGTGGGTGCGTTGTCCCCAGCGCGCCCGGCCAAGTCGATACCGTTGAGGTGGGGCGGCTTGTCCACAAGACGCTCAGGGCGCGTTGGGGACAACGCGCGCCACCCGAGCGAGGCGACATCAGACACGCGCGCCACCTTTTTGCCGGCGACAGCTCACGGCCAAGCCGCAACCCTACTGCATGCGCCCCGCTGAGGGAGCACGTAGCTTCGCGCGCAAGATCTCGTCGACCAGCCGGGGGTTGGCCTTGCCCTTCGACTGCTTCATCACAAAGCCCTTCATCGCATTGATCGCGTTCTCCTTGCCGGCCTTGAAGTCGGTCACGGACTTCGGATTGGCCGCGATCGCCGCACCGCACCACTGATCGAGTTCGCCGACATCGGTGGACTGCTTCAGTCCCTTGCGCCCGACCATCGCTTCCGGCATCTCGCCGGTCTGGAACAGCTCGACGAAAACCTCCTTGGCGATGTTGTTGGAGATGACGCCCGCTTCGACGAGCCGGACCAATCCGGCGATGTGCGCCGGACGCATCTTGCAATCAGCCAGCGCCACCTTCCCCGCGGCGAGTTCGCGCAACAGATCGTTCGCGATCCAATTCCCGGCCGCCTGCGGCTGGCCGGAGGACTTCGCCGCCTCTTCGAAGTAGTCGCACAAGTCGCGATCCGGCGTGAGCACCGCGGTAATGGTGTAGGGCAGCTGGTACTCAGCAAAGAACCGGCGCTGCTTGTCGAAGGGCAGTTCGGGGCACCCGGCGCGGATCCGGGCCTTCCACTCTTCATCAACTTTCACGGGCATGAGGTCGGGGTCGGGGAAATAGCGGTAGTCGTGCGCCATCTCCTTGGAACGGAGCGACTGCGACGTGCCGGTCTGGCCGTCGTAGTCGCGCGTTTCCTGCACGATGGTGCCGCCGGACTCGACGACCGCGATCTGCCGTTTGATTTCGTGGGCGATGCCATCACGCACAAAGGAGATCGAATTGAGGTTCTTGAGCTCGACCTTGGTGCCGAGTTCGGTCGCGCCGGCCGGGCGGATGGAGACGTTGGCATCGCAACGCAGCTGGCCCTTTTCCATATCGCAGTCCGAGATTCCACCATAGACCATCACCGTCCTGAGCGCGGTGAGATAGGCGAACGCCTCCTCGGCACTGCGCAGGGCGGCCTCGGAGACGATTTCCATCAACGGCGTCCCCGCCCGATTGAAATCGATCAGCGATTCCCGGCCGGCGTGGTTGAGTTTGCCGACATCCTCCTCGAGATGAATGCGCGTCAGGGGAATCCGCAGGTGTTCGCCCATGATATTGCGCGACGGACCGGGCAGCTCGATCTCAACGGTGCCCCCCTGGCAGATCGGCTGGTCGTACTGCGAAATCTGGTAGTTCTTCGGGCTGTCGGGATAAAAGTAGTTCTTGCGGTCCCATTTGCAGACCGGCGCGATCTCACAGCCGAGCATCAGGCCGACTTTGACGATGCGGTCGAGGGCGGTCTTGTTCATCACCGGTAGCGCGCCCGGCAGCGCGAGCACAACCGGGTCGGTCAGCGTGTTCGGCGATTCGCCGTAGCCCGCGGCGACCCGGGTGAACATCTTCGAGCGGGTTTTGACCTGCACGTGGACCTCAAGACCGATGACAGCTTCGTAGGGCATTAGAAGTAGCGGGAAGCGCGTAGTGCGTAGTGGGCATTTCAGCAGCCAGAGCGCTCGATAGCATTGATGTACCCCTGGAGGAGCCGGGAAACTCCTTCAAGGTCAGTTTGCAGCTGCAGGGTGTCCGCATATCCAAGATCATGGGCGAGGATCAACTGGTACAGGCACTCATCTGCGGATCCCTGGGCAGTGTTGTAGAATCGGATCTTGTCAGGCTTCGTGCGCCTCCGGAAGCCTTCCACAAAGTTCGAAGGAATGCTCGTCGCAGCCCGCCTGAGTTGCGACGTCAGCGCATAGAGTTCGGGTCTTGGAAATGCATCGGTGCATCGATAGAGGGCCAGAGCAAACGCGTGGGCTTTCTGCCAGACAATGACTTCACGAAATGATTGTGATCTTTCTGCCATGCTCGTTACTCGCTACCCGCTACTCGCTACCTGTCAAAGTTTGGGATTCATCCCATTCCATCCATGCGCCTGCTCGTAGGCGCGGGCGATGGCCAGCAGGCCGGCCTCCTGGAAAGGCTGGCCGATGATCTGCAGTCCGATGGGCAGGCCCTCGCGCGTAAACCCGCAGGGGATCGAGATGCCGGGCAGCCCGGCGAGGTTGAGGCTGATCGTATAAATATCGCTGAGGTACATGGCGAGCGGATCCGATGATTTCTCGCCTTTCTTAAATGCGGCGGTCGGCGCCACGGGCGCGAGCAACGCGTCGACTTCCCGGTAGGCGTTGAGAAAATCCTGCCGGATCAGGGTCCGGACCTTCTGGGCCCGCAGATAGAAGGCATCGTAGTAACCGCTGCTCAGCACATACGTCCCGAGAATGATCCGGCGCTTCACCTCGGGGCCAAAACCCTCCGCGCGCGATTTGAAGTAAAGATCAATGGCGTCAGATCCCTCCTTGGACCGGTGACCGTAACGCACGCCGTCGTAGCGCGCGAGATTCGACGAGGCTTCCGCCGTCGCGATGATGTAATACGTTGCGATCGCATACTCTGCTGCCACCGGCAGGGAGACCTCGCGGATCTCGCAACCAGCACCCTGGTAGAACTCGATCGCCGCCCGCACCGCGCCGGCAACCTCGGCATTGAGGCCCGGTCCGAAATACTCCTTCGGCACGCCGAGCTTCCAGGGACCGCGGTGTTTCTTGATCTCGGCCCGATAGTCCGGAATTGCCGCGGGATAGGAGGTGGAATCGAGCGGATCATGCCCGCCGATGGCGCCGAGCAGCAATGCCGCGTCCTCCACCGTGCGCGCGAACGGCCCGATCTGGTCGAGCGATGAGGCAAACGCCACGAGCCCGTAGCGGGACACCAGGCCATAGGTCGGCTTGAAACCTACCACGCCGCAAAACGACGCTGGCTGCCGGATGGAGCCGCCGGTATCCGAGCCGAGCGCCAGCGGCACCTCGCCGGCGGCGAGCGCCGCGGCCGGCCCGCCGGAACTGCCGCCTGGCACCCGTTCGAGATCCCAGGGATTGGAGGTGGTCTGAAAGGCCGAGTTCTCCGTCGACGAACCCATCGCAAATTCATCCATGTTCAGGCGACCCCAGAGGATCGCGCCGGCGCTCTTGAGCCGGGCGGCGACCGTCGCGTCATAAGGAGAAACGAAATTCGCCAGCATCCGGCTGGAGCAGGTCAGCGGCTGGCCAGCCACGGCGATGACGTCTTTGAGCCCGACCGGAATTCCCTCGAGCGCACCCCTCATTTCGCCGCCCGCGCGGCGGGCATCGGAGGCCCGTGCCTGGGCCAGGGCATCGGTCTCATCAAAGGAGTTGAACGCCTTGACTCGATCATCGACCGCCCGCCGGCGGTCAATGAACGCCTGGGTGAGCTCGACCGAGGAAACCTGCCCCGTCTCAAGGAGCGCGGCGAGTTCGGCGGCGGATTTGAAAATGAGGTCGGAGGACACGGGGAAGTAGCGAGTAGTGAGTAGCGCGTAGATCAGGAGCCGTCGCGTTCGGTCCAATAATTAAGAGCCAAAGCAAACGCACGGGCCTTTTGCCAGATGGGAGAATCGCGGAATGATTGGAATCGCTGTGCCATGCTCGCTACTCGCTCCTCACTACTCGCTACGGCTCAGGATCATTCCACCACCACTGGCACCACGATCATGTCGTCGCGTTGGGCGGGCGCGTTCCGGAGCGCCGCCTCCACCGGCAGACCCGGCTGGGGCGTGTCCTCCGCCCAGACATTTGAGATCGGAAACGCATGCGCCGTGGGCTCCACGTGGGATACATCCACCGCACTGAGCTTTTCGATGTAGCGCAGGACATCCCCCAACTGGCGTGAGAAGATTTCCTTTTCAGTGTCAGTGAGCGCGATCCGGGCGAGGTTCGCCACGTAATCGATGTCGATGTCAGACGGTGAAGCCATGGAAGAAACTGTAGGAGCCGGCTGGCAGGCGATTCAAGCTTGCTCGCGATTCAGGAAAGCGCGCGATCCACTGTCGCCTGCAAGCCGGCTCCTACATCGCCATTTTCGCTCGCGCTTGGCAACCGGCAAAAAGACTCACGGCGTCAGGGCGACAGACGCCGTCTCCTGGAAAACCCGCCGCATCTCGGAGCCGTCGGAATTGGGCAATCCGGCTCGTTGGATCATCATGATATAGATCACGCCGCGCCGGGGATCTGCCCAGCTTTGCGTGCCGTGTGCGCCGCCATGGCCAAAGGTGCCGGGCGAGAGCATGGCCGTCACTCCGTCGGGTTGTTCGACCAGGCAAAAGCCCAATCCCCAAGCCGCCCCAGGCAGGAAACCGGCCTTGAGGTTGCCGGTCTGCGGCCGGGTCATTTCCGCCACGCTCTCCGGTTTCAAGATCCTGGTCCCGGCCACCGCGCCCCCATTGAGCAACATCTGGTAGAACTTCGCCAAGTCCTCCGCCGTCGAGAACAAGCTCGCCCCGCCGAGCGGCGGACGTTCGCGGTCGGTGACGGCGCCACCATACATGTAATAGATGGTGGCCGGCTCGAGTTTGCCCGTGTCCGGATTGCGCCGGTAATTCGTCGCGAAACGCTTCTCTTGCTCCGGAGTCAGCCAAAAACTCGAATCCTTCATCCCCAACGGACCGAAGAGCCTCCGCTGCATGAACTCGGCGAAAGGTACGCCGGCAACCACTTCCACGATGCGGCCGACGGTGTCGAGACCGGCGGTCGAATAGCTCCATTTGCTTCCGGGTTGGAACCTAAGGGGTTCGCGCACGACTCCCTTGATCATCTCGGCCAGCGTCCAGTGCGGACCATACGCCACGTATTCGCCGATTCCACTGGTGTGGGTCAACAAATCGCGCACCGTGATCGGGCGCGCGGCCGGCACCAGCACCCGGTGTTGAGCGGTTGTTTCCTGCAACACCCAGAGGCCATGGAACTCCGGCAAGTATTTTTCAACTGGATCGCTGAAGTTCAGCCGGCCGTCGTCCACCAGGATTGCCGCAGCCACGGCGGTCATCGGCTTGGTCATCGAGGCAATCCAGAACAAATCGTTGGTCGCCATCTTCCGGCCGCTCGCCAGGTCGCTCTGTCCGACGGCAGCGAGATCAAGCACGCGGTCTTTGGTCGCCACCAGGGTTACGGCGCCAGCGATCTCGCCCTGGTCGACGAACGCCTGCATCCGCGCAGCGATCGCGGTGAAATCGTCGTGCGCGGCGAAGGACCGGGCGCAAAGGCCGGCAAGAACCAATAAAATGGAGACCCAAAGAGGCAGACGGCGTTGCATGCTTGGGATTAAGATGCCCACTGGCGCAGGCTCAACCAATTAACCTGTCACGTCCGAACCGTAATCGTGCCGTCGGTCGCGATCTCCTGCTGGATCCGCGCAAGCGCAGCGTTGACCTCCTGGTCCGTGAGCGTTCGGTCCGCCGCCCGGAAGACGAGCGAGAAAGCCAGGCTTTTCTTCCCTTCGGGCAGCCCCTGTCCCTGGTAGACGTCGAAAATCCCGACCCGTTCGACGGCGAACGATCCGCCGGCCGCGGAATGCGCGGCCTGGGCGAGCTTCCGCCGCACTTCCTCGGCGGGAGTGGCCGCTGCAACCACCAAGGCGAGGTCCCTTAGCGCCGGGGGATAGTGGCTGAAATCCTGATAACGCCGCGGGCCAACTTTCGCCGCGAGCTTCTCGGGCAGGAAGGCGAACAGGCCGGCAACGACCTGCCCGTCAATGCCGAGCGAACGAACCATGGCAAGATTCATCAGTCCGAATCGCGCCTCGAAGCCGTGGGTCGGCAGGTCGCCCATCGCGGCGGAATGGCCCTCCTGCCACCCGAAGTAGGCTCCCGTGACGGGCGCCCCGGGGAACGCCGACAGGTCCACCTTCGCGTGGGCGGCCAGAATCTGCACCCGGTTCTTCGCCGTGTAGAAATCGGCAGGGGCACGCTGGAGCCATTGCCGCGCGCTCTCCTTGGAATGGACCTCCACGAAACCCGCAGCAGCACATTCGTAGACTTGACCGTTGCTTTCCACGAAGATCCGTCCGACCTCAAACAGGCGGGTGACGCCGGTGACGCGCGACTGGTTGAGCTGGAGCGACTGGAGCAGCCCGATCAGGAGCGTCGAGCGAAGATGCGACTGGTCTTCGACAAACGGATTCGCCAGCGCCAGTTCCTGGATGGCCGTAGCCGACATCCATTGGCCGACTTCCGTGGCCGACCGCAGGGTGTAGTTGACGCATTCATGGAAATGCTGGCCCACGAGGTAATCAGCCGCCTTGCGGTTGAAAATCACTACGGGAGCGTCATCGCCCAAAAGGCCCGGGGCCGACACCGTGCTCGGCGGAATGCGATCGGTCCCATGCAATCGCAGGATCTCTTCCACCAGATCGACGGGCCGATCGAGGTCGCCGCGCCAGCTGGGAATCGATACGGTCCATTGCGGCTGTCCGTCGGCGGTCAATTCGTCCCGGACGATCGGCAGCTCGAGCGCCGCGAGGGCGGATTTCATCGCGTCGTCGGCGACGTCGAAACCGAGCTGGCGGCGCACGTAGGCCGGGGTGAGATTAATCTCGGTTTTCCACGGCCGGTCTTCGCCCACCCTGCAACACGGTCCCACGACCTGCCCGCCCGCCGTCTCGAGGATCAGGTCGATGGTGCGATGCGCGTCCTCCAGCAACGTGTGGGGATCGACGCCGCGTTCATAACGGTAGGAGCTGTCGGTCGAGAGGCCCAGTCTCCGCGAGGTCCAGCGGATGCACGACGGTTTGAAATAGGCCACTTCGAGCACGAGGTCGGTGGTGGTATCGTCGACCTCCGCGTTGGCGCCGCCCATGATCCCGGCGATGACCAGCGGCTTGGCGGCATCGGCAATGACAAGCATGCGGCTGTTGAGCTGGCGTTCCTTGCCGTCGAGCGTGACGAGTTTCTCGCCGTTGCGGGCGGGGCGGACGATGATCCGGCTTCCATCGATTTTCTTCGCGTCGAAGGCGTGCACCGGCTGACCACTTTCGAGCATGACATAGTTGCCGACATCGACGACGTTGTTGATGGGACGCAAACCGACCGCCTTGAGGCGCTCCTGCAGCCAGGCCGGACTCGGGCCGATCTTCACGCCTGTGATGACGTGCGCGGTGTAAAGCGGACAATCCTCCCCGGATTCGACGGTCACGCTTTCCAGCAGATCCCGCCGCTCGGGCGCATCGGCCGGCAGCCCGGTGAATTTCACCGGCGGATAGGTCAGGTCCTGCCGGAACCAGGCGGCCAGTTCGCGCGCCAGTCCGAGATGGCAGAGGCCGTCCGGCCGGTTCGGAGTGATTTCGACGTCAAACACAACGTCGCCGGGCGGCAGGACTTCATTGATCGGCGCTCCGAGCGGCGGCCGGCCGTCAAGGATAAGCAGGCCGGCATGGGCGCCGCCCAGACCAAGTTCGTCCGGCGAGCACATCATCCCGTCGGAAAGCTGCCCGCGAATCCGGGACTGTTTGATCACGAAATCCCCTGGCAGGACGGCGCCGGGCAGCGCGACCGGCACCCGGTCGCCGACCCGGTGATTAGGCGCGCCGCACACTATGGTTTTCAGGCCCCCGGCGGGCCCGACGTCGACGGAGCAGACCGTCAGCTTGTCGGCGTTGGGATGTTTATCGCGGGTCAGCACCTCGCCCACCACCACGTGCGACAGCGGAGGAAGGCCGGTGCGGAGAACCTGCTCGACCTCAAAGCCGAGAAAGGTGATCGCATGGGTGATCTCGTCGACAGAGGCGTCGAGGGTGACGTATTGCTTAAGCCAGCTGAGCGAAATCTTCATCGGAAGGGAGTTGAACAGAAGGTAATAAAGCGGTTCAGGGCAGATTCGCGCCAGGGAGAATGAGCCGCACAATACCGTTTTTGAGAACGATCTCGTGGAAATTGATCAAAAGACCAACCGGAATGTTGAGGAGTTTCATGTAGCTCAAGAGTTGCGCCATGTGAATTGGCAGGATGCGCTCCACCGCCTTACCCTCAATCAACAGGCAATCCTCGACGAGGACATCAAAGCGCAATGGTTCATCGAAAACCAACCCCTTATATTCGATGTGCACGAGCTTCTGATTGACGGTGGAATGGCCACGCAAAGACAGCTCATGCGTCAAACAGCGCTCGTAAATCGACTCGATCAGGCCTGGTCCCTTGTCACGGTGCACCTCGATCGCGGCACCGATGACTTCGCCGCTTAGGCGGTCGGCCTTCCCATAGAGCGGATGCATGGCCAACTTGGTTCTCTTCGTTACCTTCTGTAAAAAGTGCTCACGAAAACTGCGTCAGGAACCGCAGGTCGTTCTGGTAGAAATAACGAATGTCATCGATCCCGTAGAGCATCATGGCAAGGCGCTCGAGGCCCATGCCGAAGGCGTAGCCGGTCCAGGCATTCGGTTCATAGCCGACCGCCTCGTAGACGGACGGATCAACCATGCCGCAGCCGCCGATCTCGATCCACTCCTTGTTCACTTTGGGCAGGTGTTTCGCAGACAAGTCGACCTCGAAGCTCGGCTCGGTGTAGCCGAAATAGTGCGGGCGGAAGCGCGTTTTCGTCTCTGGGCCCAGCAGCGAGGCGAAGATATAGTCGAGCAGCGCCTTAAGATCCCGCACGGTAACATTCCGGTCCACGTAAAGACATTCGAGCTGGTGGAAATTGGCGCTGTGCGTCGCATCGGTCGTGTCGCGTCGGAACGTGCGGCCGGGAGACACGATCCGCACCGGCGGCGCCTGCTGCAGCATGGTCCGGATTTGCACCGACGAGGTGTGGGTGCGGAGGAGGTATTTTTCGCCTTCGACCCGCCGGGAGACGTTGTTGAAACGGGTGGTGTCGGGGAAGTAGAACGTATCGGTGAACTCCCGGGAAGGATGGCCGAGCGGGGTATTCAGCGCGTCGAAGCAGTAGAATTCCGTCTCGACCTCCGGCCCGTCGGCGACGGTGAAACCGACCTTCCGCAGGATGCGACACATCTCCTCGCGCACGAGGGTCAGCGGGTGGTAGGTGCCGGGGCCGCCATCAGGCGGCGGCAGCGACGGATCCACGGGAGGCCCGAGCTGCGCGCCGATCTCGGCGTCCTCGATGGCGCGGAGGGTCAGGTCGAAGAGCGCCTGCAATTGGGCCTTGGCCTCGTTGATCGACCGGCCGAGCGCAGGCCGCTGGTCCTTGGGCACCGCGCCCATCTGTTTCATGAGTGCGGTGAGCTCGCCGTTGGGGCCGACGAAGCGGGCCTTGGCGGCCTCGAATTCCGGACGGGCGCGGAGCGCTGCAAACTCAGCGCGGGCCTTGTTTAACAGGGCGGAGAGTTGGTCTTGCATCGTCAAAAATGAAAAGGACGGGCCCGCCACGAGGCCCGTCCCGAGTGAAATGGCGGGGAAACCGGAAGGCGAGCGGAACCTGCGCCACCGATGCCGGGCCGAAAAGTGCGCTCAGGCGCTTCTGGCGGCGACCTTGGCTTTCAGCGCGACCTTGGCTTTTTGCACCAGGGCGGCGAAGGCAATCTCGTCATGGACGGCCAGGTCGGCCAGGACCTTGCGGTCGAGCTCGATGCCGGCGGCCTTCATGCCTTCGACGAAGCGGCTGTAGCTGATGCCCGCATTGCGGCAGGCGGCGTTGACGCGCACGATCCAAAGACCGCGCCAGTTGCCCTTTTTCTTTTTCCGCGCGGCATAGGAATACTGCCAGGCGTGCTGGACAGCCTCCTTGGCGTAGCGAAACAGCTTGGACTTGTTGCCGAAATAGCCCTTGGCGTATTTCAGCACTTTCTTGCGCCGCTTGCGCGACGCGGGGGAGTTCGTGGTACGAGGCATGTTGGGTTAGTGTGGTTAGAGTCGCCGGCGGGTCGCCTGAGAATTCACCCGCCGGGCGAAGTTAGGGTTGAGCGGCGCTCAGAGGCCGAACGGGAGACAGCGTTTGAGCGCAGCCGCATGGCCCGGCGCGACCAGCTTGTCCTTCGAAGCGCGACGTTTCTGCTTGTTCGTCTTCGCGGAGAGCAGATGGCGGAAACCAGGCGTGCGGCGCATCAGCTTTCCCCGGGCGGAGAGCTTGAAACGTTTCGCAACGGACTTCTTGGTCTTTTGCATGAGATGATTCCGATGAGCGGAGCCGGTCAGGACAAGCGACGCTTCCGGGCTTGGCAAGGGGAAAGTGGGTCCTTGCGACCGGGTGGACGTGGTTGATTCGTTCTCGCGCACGCCGCCGGATGTTCTTCCGTCGCAGAAGGGGCGCGAACTTGCCGGCCGTGCGGCCGCCTTGGCGGAGGCCGGCCGCGCCCTCGGAAATGGGCGCAGCACGTCTGCGCCCTTACGGAAGGAGGCCGGACATTTCAGCCCACCGGTGTTTATCCGTGGCAGGGCGCGAAACGGCGTACGCGGGCTCGCTGCCCGCAGGCAGCCTATTCCCGAGTTCAGACACCAGACTGCAGCAATTCCCTGCGCCGTGAGGTGAAAACGGGTTGACAACGCCGCCATGATGTCGAGCGTTGCCCCCTTCCGCTCTGGCTTCCTAGCTCAATGGCAGAGCAGCTGACTCTTAATCAGTAGGTTCGGGGTTCGAGTCCCCGGGGAGCCACCAACCTTTGCTGCGCAAGTCCGGGTTGGCCGTGGCGGAAATGTTGTTTGTACTTCCTTTTTCGACGGTCGGTGGCATTGCGCCGGCGTAGCTCAATGGCAGAGCACCTGTTTTGTAAACAGGCGGTTGCGGGTTCGAATCCCATCGCCGGCTCCATGCTTGCTCTGGGCGGCGCCGCAGTCACCCGTGCGGAACGCCGCGGATTTGTGTTGCGGAGGTGAAGGGTTTCACTGCCCGATGGTGTAATGGTAGCACAACGGACTCTGACTCCGTTTGTCTAGGTTCGAGTCCTAGTCGGGCAGCCATCCCTTGAACATCAGCCAGCATTTCCTCAGAAATCCAAGAAAGGGAATTGACAGCAGCAAGCCTCTGAAACCAATTTCCTCCCGCTTCACCCTTGAGTATCACCCCCGTATCAGAGTCCCGCTCCTTCGGCCTTTGGATCATCGTTGGGCGCCCAGATCGGCCTCTGCCTCGCCGGACGTGATCAGGCCTCCCGGCTTGCGAAACGTTTCCAGAGTTATTACATAACCGCCCTTGACAGCTATCCCTTTCTAATAATCAACCCGCGCCGCGTTTTTTCCTCCCCATCGGCGAAGTTGATGCTATCCATACCCGTTTTTTGACGATCGACCTTCCTGTTGCCTGTTCGTAACGCTCATTACCTCGCTCCGCCCGTTCCGGGCTTTCTCTTTCTTAACCACCCGCCAACCTTAGATTCATCCAACATCCGATCATGATCACAATGCATCTGCCTCTGGCCTTCGAGTTACTCATGGGAAAAACTCCGATGGAGTTGTTCAAAGCGGGACACTTTGTGATGTGGCCCATGCTCGCCCTTTCGTTAGTCGCGGTGACGGTCGTCGTGGAGCGCGTCCTGTTCATCATCCGCGAGAATGCCTCCCGCGATCATGAGCTGGTGGAAAAGGTGCTCGAGCGCGTCGAGAGCCGCGACATCGAAGGCGCGGTGGCGCTCGGCAAGAAGAGCAAGGACTTTGTCGCCCGGGTGCTCGTTTACGCGCTGTCGAACAAGGATACCTCTCTTTCCAACGCGTTTATTCGCGCGTCGAACCAGGAACTCGCCCGGTTCCAACAAGGTCTGGCCACGCTGGACACCGTCGTCACGGCGGCCCCGCTCCTCGGATTGCTCGGCACGGTCACCGGAATGATGGGCACATTCGGGTCGCTCGGCTCCGGCGGCGACATTGCCTCCAAGGCCGCCGGCATCACCGGTGGTGTCGCTGAGGCGCTGATCGCCACCGCCTGCGGTCTGGCCGTCGCCGTCAGCACCCTCTTCCCCTTCAACATTCTCAATGCCCGGCTCGAGGAGGCCCGGCACGAAGTGGAGGATGTCTCCAACGCCCTCGAATTGATCATCAAGAAGTCGGAAGTTGATCTTCCCGCCAGCGAGTGAGGTTCCCCGGGGTCCCGGCGGTCTCTGTGGTTTACCCCTTGACTGAGCAACAACCAACCCTTCCGAAATCATGCATGGTGGTGGATCCAGCCACGGCGGCAGAAAAAGAGCGCGCATTGAGATCATCCCGCTGATCGACGTCATCTTCTTTCTGCTCGCCACGTTCGTTCTTTTCACCCTTTCCCTGAACAAGACGGGAGGGTTGACAGTCTTGCTGCCGGCGTCGGAAACCAGCATCCCGCGCGATACCGCCGGCACGGTGACGCTTTCGGTCACCGCCGAAGGCACTCTCGCATGGAACAAGGATGTGATCACGCTCGACGAATTCCTCGACCGCATCCAGCGCTACAAGATCGAGGAATCCGACCCGCGGGTGCTGATCAATGCCGACGAGCGCGCTTTGTTTGCCCAGGTCGTCTACGTCGTCGATCAGGTGCGCGTCGCCCAAATCCCGAAAATCTACATCGAGACCCGCATCTTCCAAAGCAAGTAGGAGCATGCGACCACATTCCCCTAAGAAACCCGCCGGTTCATCGTTA
>Ga0182011_10000467_pt1 | contig 35364 bp, 29 predicted proteins | sample 711E1DmetaG_FD_120481 | JGI IMG/M metagenome (GOLD analysis project Ga0182011, IMG submission 120481) | Permafrost microbial communities from Stordalen Mire, Sweden - 711E1D metaG | ecosystem: Environmental > Terrestrial > Soil > Wetlands > Permafrost | place: Sweden: Stordalen | collected...
CGATCGTTCCCACAACGTTCTTCCCGATCACGTCCTCACTGGCATAATCGAAGAAGGTCAGGGCATAGGTATTGAAGAAGGTGATCGTTCCCTGCAGGTCCATCCGGATGATGATATTCTGGGTATTGGTGAGCAGATCGCGGTACTTTGCCTCGCTCTTCCTGATGGCGTCAGATAATGCTTTTTTTTCCGTAATGTCGGTCACGATGAAAGTCCCGCACTTTGCGATATCAAGGGGGTCAAGCGCTTTTACCTGAATAAGGCAGGGCTGGAGCGTTTTATCTTTCCGGACAAGACTGCATTCTGCCTGGCCGAATCCCCGCGAGTCCTGCCGGCGCTGGATCTCACGGTAGAACTGCCCGTACTCTTCTGGCGTGGTAAAAAGGGTTGCGAGGGTCTTTCCTATCAGGTTCACCTCATCATACCCAAGCAGGGAGGCAATGCGGTTATTCACCCACTGGATCGTAGTATTCTGGACCTGGAAAATCCCCAGCGGGGTTGCCGCAAGGATAACTGACAGCTGCTCGTTCTGGGCCTTGGTTTCCCGTTCTGATTTTTTCCTCAGGATGGACTGTTTTATCAGCATTACTATCTCGGTAACCTGGGAGCGGAGATCACCGGTTGCCGGAACAGAAATCTCGGTTGCAACAGAAACCTCCTCAAGCGCGATCTTGCCATTGGGTCTGCGGGAAAGGAGAATGACCGGCGTTGCAATGCCGGTGGACCGGAGGTACCTGATGAATTCAATTCCGTTCATTTCGGAAACAAACTCGATCCCGTTAACGTCAGGCATCTGGTCGTACGAGAGGATCACATCATAGTTCCGGCTCTTCAGTTTTTCTGTTGCCTGTTTGAATGAATGGGCAGAATCGACATGGATCTCCCCGCTCTTTTCAAGGAATGTGCGGATCCGGATCAGGAGATCGCTTGAGTCGTCAACAAATAAAACAGAGAACATCACGCATCGCCCGGTAAAAAGCGTGTCAGAAACACTGGATAAAGGTGGATGTTGACCGATAAATAGTTGTTCCAGTCAGAAATAACCGCAACTGTCCGACCGGCACGGGATGTTATTCTGCCAAAAAAAGGAGAAAACGGTTACTCTTCCGTGTGCTCGACTATAGCGAGCTGGTACATCCAGTCCATCAGAGGATGGCATTCCTCGACAAGACACTCAAGCTCGCAGCCGATACAGGGAATCAGTTCATCGCCGGCGAGCAGGTGGCCGGGGTTCACCGGCTGCTGCTTGGCACGCAGAAGGTAGGTCTTGATCCCGTCCCTCTTGAAATCCTCCCGGTCGATGAGCCCGCTCTCTTCAAGTTTCTTGACAATCCGCGAACATTTCCGGCTGTCAACACCCAGTTCCTTCCAGAGCTCGCTCTGGAGGATACCTTCTGGTTTTGACTTGATCAGTTTAAGCCCTTCATCGACAGGATCTGCTGATTCATTCCGGGTAACGTTGTCCGCAGCGTCCTTTGCCGGCTTCTTCGCTGCTTCCTTCACGGTATCCTTTGCCGGCTTCTTCGCCGCTTCCTTCACGGTATCCTTTGCCGGCTTCTTCGCCGCTTCCCTCACGGTATCCTTTGCCGGCTTCTTCGCCGCTTCCCTCACGGTATCCTTTGCCGGCTTCTTCGCCGCTTCCTTCACGGTATCCTTTGCCAGTTTCTTTGCTGCGTCCTTTGCCACGTTCTTCCACCTTTATATTCAGATAACCGGTGCAATCGTGAGGATGTTGTTGCCCCGGATCACAACGGTTCCAAGGCTCCTGCCCCTCTGGTTATCGATAAACTCGATCGTCTCATCCATGTGGATATTGAGATATTCGTCTACGGCAACAAGGCGCCCCTGGAGTTTGCGTCCCTCATCCTTTATCTCGACTGATATTTTGGAATCCACGAGCGCAAACACTTTTTTTATCGGCAAAACAATTCCGTTAACCATCTGCCCTAATTTGGGATGTAAGATAATTAAAGCTTGCCCCTTGTCTGAAATAACCTCACGTCCCGAAGGAACGCTATGGCTCCGCCCGAAGTGAAACCATGGGAGTCGTGGAGGCCCCTTGGGATATATCCCGCCCGGAGTGAGAGGAAGTTACACTCATTATGGTATGGTGTGGAAATCTAAAATCCAGAGAAAAATTGAGAGAGATTATTCCTTCGGGAGATCTTCCCATCGGTCTGCAAGAGCCTTTTCCACCGTAGGAAGCGTCGTATATTCCATCTCCTCTAGCGAGAGACGATGGGGCTCGAACGGCCCCTGGGCCCGGATCGTGTCGGCCAGCTCGTTGCACCGGCTCCTGACGCGGTCGAACGCCGGGTCGTCGAACATGTCGGCAGGGCCAATCAGTTTACCATTACAGATCTGGAAGCCGAAACAGATGACGCGGGGTGGCCCGTCGAAGCGGGTGCAGTTCGCATCGCAGAGACCGACTGGCATCAGCGGGCCGTGGTGGGACCCCCGCATCCAGCCGGCGACAAGGACCGGGATGCAGAACGGATCAAGGATCTCCCCGACGGCAGGAAAGCCGCTCTGGGACCGGACGATCATGACCGGGTCGTCTTTTCCCACGTACCGTCCTGCCAGGAGACCCAGGCGCTGGGTGCTTGTCGAGGCAGCAATATCGCCGCCGCGTTTGAACACGTGCTTGATAACGTACCGCGAAGGTGCCCCTATATAGGCAAGCAGGTTGTAGGTCTCCTCCGGGCAGTTGAATGTGATCTTCCGCTTTTTGAAAAGGTCATGCACTTCGAAGGTGAATCCCTGGTGCATGGACGGGTCGATTACAAGGCCCGGCGTATTGAACGGGTCAGCGAAGATCTTGTACAGGAAAAAATTCCATGCACCGGGCTCGGTCTTGTCCGCCATGAACACCAGCACAGGGTCGGATGCCCGCTCCTCAAACTCCATCTCGGCAACACCGGGGCCCATACCTTTAACATTGCCGGAGAATGCCGTGGCAAGCATGTCCTGGCCGGCACCGTACAGTTTCAGCCCTTTTGCGATCTTCGTGCACTCCATGAAGATGTCCCATGCGAGTTTGTGGATCTTCTCGTTGTCCATGCCGTGGGTATGGGTCATGATCAGTTCAAGGTCGTCGCCGCAATGCGTAACGAACGAATCGACCAGGAGCTTTCCCTCCTCGTCTCTGAGGAGTTTTGCTGCTTTCTCAAGGAGTTTCGGATGGGTGCGGGAGTGTCCGGGAAAACTGCCCACATCCGCCTTAATCACAGAAATGGTGGTCTTGGGCATACAGTCTCACAGTATGAGATAGCCCCGTGATACTAAAAGATTACGGTGTTTTTTTACCCGCACTTTTTTTAATGAGCGAGGCGGTCTTATAGGCACCAAATGCCCGGAAGAAGACAAGGCTCTCGGCATAAGCCCGTGCCCGTATCGCATGGTTCGTCTCCTCGTCCACGGAATAGATATCCTTATAAAATTCCTTTATGGCAAATTTGCAGTTGCCGTCGAAGACCAGACTATCCTTCTTCCCGGGGTTCAGTGGCCGGTATTTTTCGAGGGTCCAGTCCTGGATATTCCGGTAAAGGGCGGGTTCAAAGACTTTCAGGATCTCGAACACTACATCCTGCCAGAAGGTGCCGACATTGCCCTTGATGATGTCCCCCTTCGGGAAATGGAGGTTGATCAGATCCCGGGGCGTGCCGGTGATGCCGTGCTGGGCGATACCGACATCCAGGTGGTTGTCCCGCAGGGCTTTTGCAATTGCCTGTGTCTGGGGGATATCGATCGAGAGCTGCGCGACCACATTCCCATTCGTATCGTACGTATGCCCGTGGGTGCTCCCGTTTGCAATGGCAAGGACATCCGGGAATACCCCGTTTTCATTGAGGGCTTTGATGAACTCGACAGCTTCTGCAGGCTTGGTGAGGATAAGGCCCTCGGTGTCTTTCCGCCCGATCTCCCCCACTTCCACTTCGAGTCCGAAGTCTTTGTTATTCATCTTGCTTTTGATATGGCGTGCGAGATCCGTAGTAACCCGGATGTTCTCTGCAAGCTCCTCGCGGACATTCTTACCTTCGAAGTTGAAGATATGGGAGGCATCGATGGCAAAGGAGGTGTAGCCGGCACTGACCTGAGCATCGATCAACTGTTTCGTCCCTTCAATCTCTGCCACATCCCCCTTCTTGACTGTGATATGGTCGGCATGGAGCGCCCACGTGCCGAACTGCACTTCCTGTGCTGCCTTCCGCATCTTCTCCGAGAAATCCGAAGGCGTCATGCCGGTATAGCCGCCTTTCAGGTCGCACTCGGACCGGGCAAGTTCCATGAATACTACGGAATCCGTATCTTTCGCAGCCTGGAAGATGCCCTGCGCCACGGTAGCGATCCGGACATTCGCTGCCATGACGATAGCATTGTGGCCGGCAATCCCTTTCAGGATAGCCGAGCCGGAGATCGGACCATATGTTTTCTCTTTCATTCCATCATCACTCGCTCGTCTTGAGTATATTCACCCTTCACGCATAAATTTTTTAATTAAGGCGATCTCATTTTTACCACCAATATAGATAGGAGTGACCTGATCGATTGCTTCCGGTTGCATCTCAAGAATGTCACTTTTTCCATTACTCGCCGCACCGCCGGCTTCGTGGATGATCTTTCCCATGGGGTTCGCTTCATAGAGCAGGCGCAGTTTTCCCTTTTCCTTTCCTTTGATCCCGGGGTACGTGAATACGCCCCCCTTGTGGAGGATCTGGTGCACATCGGCAACAAAACAGCCGCTGAAACGGAGTTTGTACCCCGACTGTTCGAGGTGCGCTATCCAGCGTGCATGGGCCGGGAGGTAGTCCTTTCTCAATGCACCGGGAGCATAGATCTTCCCCTCCGGGATCCGGAGATCCCGGTGCCGCAGGACGAATTCACCCTCATCATCCAGAACGAATTCATGGACACCCTTACCGGTGGTATACGTCAGGGTTGTCAGGGGCCCGTACAGGATATAGAGTGCGGCAACAAGGTGCGAGCCCTTGTCAAGGATATGACCCGGATAAATACCGATGATAGTCCCGATACACAGGTTCACATCGATGAGGGAGGAGCCGTCCAGTGGATCGCATACAACGCCGAAATTGTTCTTCGGATTCTCTATCCCGATGACCTGTTCCTGCTCCTCAGTTGCAACAGAGCGGGCAAGTCGCGACTTCTTAAGACCTTCAATAAACACGCTGTCGGCGAACTTGTCAAGAGGCATCTGCTCTTCCCCATATACGTTCCGGGTCTTTTCACCGGCAGGTGGATTTCCGGATGTACCAAGGAATCCTTTTTTCACAACCAGCGCCTGTTTCCCCAGAAATAGGATCAATTCGGCCAGATTTTTGTCTGTCCCTTCATTAACAAGGAAATCCGCAAGTCTCATGTCGTTCCCCCATCTTCTGCTCTCCAAGTGCAGGTACCCGTCAGATATCCGGCCGGATACCCGGAGGTGAGTAGTCGTTTGTTGGCGATGTTTATCAGGATTATTATCTTTCCGGGTCGCGGATTTCTTGCAGGTTCAGGCTCAGCTGTTCCTGAACACCAGTTTTCCGTCTTTCTCGTCCACCACAATCTCCTTGTCCTTGTTCACGTTTCCTTCCAGCATCATCTTTGACAATACATTGAGCAGATTCTTCTGGATCACCCTTTTGATCGGCCGTGCACCGAATTGCGGGTCAAAGCCCAGGGTGGCGATGAGCTGGATGGCTTTCTTTGTTGTCTTAAGCCGGATATCGCTCTTCCCGAGCATTTTCTGTACGTTCTCCAGCTGAAGCCCGACAACTTTCTGGATTTCATCCCGGGTAAGCGGCCGGAACATGATGATCTCGTCAATCCGGTTGAGGAACTCGGGACGGATGGTCTTCTTGAGCAGTTCGAACACCTCTTCCTTGGTGCGGTCGAATACTTCGTCCCGGTTTTTGTCGGTGACATGCTCCAGGTTCTCCTGGATGATGTGGGACCCGATGTTCGAGGTCATGATAATGATGGTATTCTTGAAATCCACCGTTCGGCCCTTGTTGTCGGTCAGGCGGCCGTCGTCCAGGACCTGCAGCAGGATGTTGAACACGTCCGGATGGGCTTTCTCAATCTCGTCCAGCAATACCACGGAATAGGGCTTTCGCCGGACCGCTTCGGTCAGCTGCCCGCTCTCTTCGTAGCCCACGTAGCCCGGGGGCGCCCCGACCAGCCGGGAGACGGTATGTCGTTCCTGGTATTCCGACATATCGATCCGCACCATGCTGTTCTCGTTGTTGAACAGGAATTCCGCCAGGGCTTTTGCCAGCTCAGTCTTTCCTACACCGGTCGTGCCGAGGAAGATGAACGACCCGATCGGGCGTTTGGTGTCCTGCAGCCCGGCACGGCTCCGGCGGATTGCATTGGAAACTGCTTCGATGGCCTCGTCCTGGCCTACGACCCGCTTGTGCAGTTCATCTTCAAGGCTGAGCAGTTTCTGTTTCTCGCTCTGCAGCATCCGGCTCACAGGGATACCGGTCCAGCGCGAGACCACTTCGGCAATCTCCTCGGCATCCACCTCCTCGTTCACCATCGCGGAATCCTTCTGCAGCACGGTCAGTTTTCCTTTGAATGCCTCGATGGTCTTTTCGGCCTCCGGGATACGGCCATAGCGGATCTCTGCAACCTTACCGAGGTCGCCCTTGCGCTCAGCACCTTCGGCCTCGAATTTCAGGTTCTCGATCTCAGTTTTCCGCACCTGGATCTGGTCAACAAGATCTTTTTCTGCCTGCCACTTTGCCTGCAGCCGGTCCCGTTCCTCGGTCTGGTTCGCGATCTCCTCGTTCAGACCCTTCAGTTTTCCCTGGTCCTTTTCCCGCTTGATGGCTTCCCGCTCAATCTCCAGCTGTCGGATTTTCCGCTCGATAATCTCCAGTTCTTCCGGTTTCGAGTTTATCTCGAGCCTGAGCTTCGAGGCAGCCTCATCGATCAGGTCGATCGCCTTGTCAGGGAGGAACCGGTCGGAGATATAGCGCTGGGAGAGTTCAACAGCGGCAATGATCGCTTCGTCCTTGATCCGTACATGGTGGTGGGTTTCGTACTTCTCCTTGATTCCCCGGAGGATGGAAATGGCATCCAGCGTGTCCGGTTCATTGACCATGACCGGCTGGAACCGCCGCTCGAGCGCCTTGTCCTTCTCGAAATATTTCTGGTATTCCTTCAGGGTTGTTGCGCCGATGACATGCAGTTCTCCCCGGGAGAGTGCGGGCTTGAGAATATTGGCGGCGTCCATCGCCCCCTCGCTTGCGCCGGCCCCGACCAGGGTATGGATCTCATCGATGAACAGGACAATTTCCCCCTCGGAGCCAATCACTTCCTTGATCACACTTTTTAACCGCTCCTCGAATTCCCCCTTAAACTTGGCCCCGGCAATTAGGGCTCCCATATCGAGGGAAAAGATCTGCTTGGTCTTCAGATTTTCCGGGACGTCCCCGTCAATGATCCGGTGGGCGAGTCCTTCGGCAATAGCCGTCTTTCCCACGCCAGGCTCCCCGATCAGGATCGGATTGTTTTTCGTTCTCCGGGAAAGGATCTGCAGCACCCTTCGGATCTCCTCGTCGCGGCCGATCACCGGATCGAGTTTCCCTGTGCGGGCAAGATCATTCAGGTTCCGGGCATATTTTTCAAGGGCATTGTAGGTTTCTTCTGCATTCTGGTTGTTCACGGTCGCACCTTTCCTTAACTGGGTAATGGCGGTCTTCAGGTCTTTTTCCGTAACCCCGTGCTCTTTCAGCAGCCGCGAGGTCTTATCGTTCACTGAAAGGATTCCCAGGAGCAGGTTCTCCAGGGAGACAAATTCATCATGGGATTCCTGAGAAAGCGCGACGGCTTTCTGCAGGGCTTTTGTGGCATCACCGGAGAGGTACTGTTCCCCACCGCCGCTGACAACGGGCAAAGCATCGATAATCCGGTCGAGTTCAGGAAGGAAAACATCGAGGTTCACGTTCACTTTCTTCAGGAGGTATGGGATGACATTCTCGTCAGCCATCAGCATCCCTTTCAGGAGATGGGAAGTCTCGATGGCCTGGTTCTGTTTTGCCATTGCAAGTTCCGTTGCTTTCGCTACGGCTTCCTGCGATTTGACGGTGAAATTGTTGAAATTCATGGTGCTGGTTGTCCCCCAATGTGATTTACCATAAGTTAGTATAAATCAATATATAAAATGTTGGTTTGTTCCATACAAAAATTGCCCTCTGATATAGAGAAATCTCTTGAAAAAAGTTTCTCTGAAAAGAGGAAAGAGGATCAGAGCGCCGGATTCTTTTTAATAAAAGTCTCAAGCACCTGCCGGAGTTCATCCGTGCGATTCTGAATAGAATCGAAAGATTTTCTCTGCCAGTAGACAAGATCCCTGAGTTCATCGGCACTCCTGGATATCTTGTCATCGATAATGAATTTTCCTTTCAGGTAATCAATCTGGTTGACAAGGTTTACTGCCTGGTACAGGATATCGCGTTTACCTTTTCCGTACAGGAGGTCCCAGGACTTCTGCTCGTACCGCTCAAAATCCGCACCATCAAGTGATCCTTTCATCGTATCAAGCACTGTATCGAAATGCTGTTGGGTAATTTTTATAGAACTCTCCGGGATTTTATCTTCTTTGCCAGAATCCTCGTTTCGGTTCAGTTCGTCAATGATAAGCCCCTTTACCTCACGCACGAGCGCTTCAAGATCGGCCCCCACAAAGAAGCGGGTCTTCTTTACCAAATTATCAATCTGTATATCCGGGTCGAGAAATCCCTTCAGATCCTCGAGATAGACAGTAAGGATTGCTTTTCTTGCAGCTTCATCGGGAGGGGGAATATACAGATGTTTCTCGAGCCGCCCAGGGCGGAGGAGGGCCGGATCAAGCAAATCGGGGCGATTCGTTGCACCAATAACAAATACCTCTTTTAATTCTTCAATACCATCCAGTTCGGTCAGGAACTGACTCATAACACTTTCAGTGACATGCGTAGAATCGCTGATCGATCCTCTCATCGGTAACAGGGCATCTATTTCATCAAAGAAAAGAATACATGGTGCAGATTGACGAGCTTTCCGGAACGCTTCCCGAACATGTTTTTCGGAATCACCAACCCCCTTTGAAAGCAGTTCCGGCCCTTTTATCGAGATAAAATTAAGCTGGCGCTTGCTCGCAATACCTTTAACCAGTAATGTTTTTCCAGTACCAGGAGGGCCGAAAAGCAAGATACCTTTGGGAGGCTTGTAATGTAATTTTTCAAAAATTTTAGGAAACCTCATTCTTCCTTCAATATTCTGGATAAGTACTTCCTTTATCTCATCAAGACCCCCGATATTTTTCCAAAGGACCTCAGGAATTTCGATGAGTACTTCCCGCAAGGCACTGGGCTGGACAACTTTTCGTGCGGCATCAAAGTCACTTTTCGTAAGCTTCAACTGGTCGATAACCTCGTCCGGGATTTCCTTGTTAATATCAATGAGAGGAATAATCTTCCGGATTGCATTCATTGCCGCTTCTTTTACCAGAAGCGCGATATCCGCTCCAACAAAGCCGAATGTTGTCTCAGCAAAATATTCCAGGTCGATGTCATCATCGAGGGGGACACCCCGGGTATGAATCTGAAAGATTTCAAGGCGACCTTTTTTATCGGGTATACTAATTTCAATCTCACGATCGAACCTGCCTCCACGACGTAATGCCGGGTCAATGGAATTTGGAAGATTCGTTGCTGCAATAACAATAACCTGACCACGCCTGGTCAAGCCATCCATAAGTGCAAGAAGTTGTGCGACAATACGACGCTCAACCTCTCCGTGCACTTCTTCACGTTTTGGAGCGACCGCATCAATTTCATCAATGAAGATGATAGATGGTGCATATTCTTCAGCATCATGAAATTTATCTCGTAATGCTTTCTCACTATCCCCATAAAATTTACTTACGATCTCAGGTCCTGAAATAGAGATGAAATGCGCATCAACTTCATCTGCAACCGCTTTTGCAATTAAGGTCTTGCCCGTTCCAGGGGGCCCGTAAAATAATACCCCTTTTGGTGGTTGAATCCCCAATTTCTCAAAAATTTCCGGATGACGTAATGGAAGTTCGATCATCTCGCGGACGAGCTGAAGTTCTCGGCCAAGACCGCCAATATCCTCATAATGGACATCGGTAGCTTCCTGCTTTCTTTCTTCAGAGTGATATGGTTCTTCCTTGAGCTCGATCTCAGTTTCATCTGTAACAATGACAATACCTTTTGGATCGACTTTTGCAACTACCAGAATTATTGAATTGCCAATAACATCTATCCGGATTGTTTGACCTTCGATTACCGGGTGACCTCGGAGGTGACGGGAGAGATACTGTTCGCCACCAACAAGGTGTATGTGATGCGTCGGTTGAAGGACAATTTTCTTTGCGTAATCTGCTTCCGATTTGTGGATTTGTACCTTCTCATCAATCCCGGTTCCCACATTACCACGGATGTTACCATCAATACGCAGAATTCTGGAACCGGTGTCCTGCGCAAATCCCGGCCAGATGATCGCGGCTGCTCTCTTCTTTCCCATGATCTCTATAATATCGCCAGAGACAAGACCAAGGTCTTTCATTACCTCAATGCTCAAGCGCGCGATGCCTTTTCCTGCGTCGTCATGCGATGCTTCCTTCACGGTTACATCAAGCAATTCATTATCGTTCATCTGAGACCTTTGCCGATTTATCTTATGATTGGATTAAAGAATTATAAAATCACAAGTCGTGACAAGGTAATTTACTCAAATTAGTTTTCTTTATTCCAACTCAACTTTACTTGTATACAGAACAAGCCAGATTTAGTCCAGAATTGGAAAAACAAGCCTTTATCTGGTCTTTGCGGCAACGGGTATGGTATGAGTATTGTCGCAGATGCCAAGCAGGGTATCATTACTGAAGAGATGAAATTAGTTGCAGCGCAGGAAGGAGTCACGGAAGATTTCGTCCGGCGCGGGGTTGCCGGCGGGCATATCGTGATCCCGGTCTCCCCTTACCGTAAAGTGAAAATCTGCGGCATCGGCGAAGGCCTCCGGACCAAGGTGAATGCATCCATCGGTACTTCTACGGATATCGTGGATATCCCGCAGGAGATCGAGAAGGCAAAGCGGGCAGAACTTGCCGGTGCCGATACCCTGATGGAGTTGTCAACGGGCGGTGATTTCGTCGAGATCAGGAAACAGATAATAGCAAATACAAGCCTTTCCGTTGGCTGCGTTCCCCTGTACCAGGCCTTCATTGAAGCTGCGATCAAGGATGGCGCAGTCGTCAACATGAAGGAGGACGACCTCTTCCGTATCACGGCCGAACAGGCCAAACTCGGCACCAACTTCATGGCAATCCACACCGGCATCAACTGGGAGACCGTCAAGCGCCTGAAAAACCAGGGCCGTCACGCCGGGCTCGTCTCCCGGGGCGGTGCCTTCATGACTGCATGGATGCTCCACAACGAGAAGGAGAACCCTCTCTATTCTGAGTTCGATTACCTCCTTGAGATCATGAAGGAACACGAGGTTACGCTCTCGATGGGTAACGGTATGCGCGCCGGCGCCATCCATGACGCAACCGACAGGGCCGGTATTCAGGAGCTCCTCATCAACGCGGAGCTTGCCGACAAGGCGCACAATGAGAACGTACAGGTCATTGTCGAAGGTCCCGGCCACGTGCCGATCGACGAGATCGCGACCAATGTCCAGCTCATGAAACGGGTCACGAACAACAAGCCATTCTACATGCTCGGCCCCATTGTCACTGACATTGCACCAGGCTATGATGACCGGGTCGCGGCAATCGGCGCAGCCATCTCATCGTCCCTTGGCGCGGACTTCATCTGCTATGTCACTCCTGCAGAACACCTTGCCCTCCCGACACCGGAGGAAGTCTACGAAGGGGTCATGAGTTCCCGTATTGCTGCCCATGTCGGAGATATGATCAAGCTGAAGAAGACCCGTGACCTCGACCTCGAGATGGGCCATGCCCGCCGCGACCTCGACTGGACCCGCCAGTTCGCTGTCGCCATGAACCCTGCCCGGGCCCAGGCCATCCGGAACGAACGGATGCCTGCTGATACCGACGGATGTACGATGTGCGGTGACTATTGTGCGATCAAGATCGTTAACCGCCATTTTAAATTCTGATCAATACCTTTTTTCATAGTCATGTGCGTTCCTATCACCAGCATTATAGGATTACAGGCTTAATTGTGGAAGAGCGATACAATGTAAAGAATCAATCTCATCCTTATGGTACGATAATATTCAACGTGGTGATCAGCTATTCAGGTGAACTTTGGGGGTTTCGTCTCCCTCTCGACAATTGACTGGCGGGGAAGGGCGGTCTGTACTGTTTTTTTCCGGGGCTGCCCGATATGCTGTTCTTACTGTCAGAACGAAGGCATTCTCAATGGGGAAGATTACCGAGATACTGATGAGGTGAAGGAGATGATCCAGTCCTCATCACCATTCATCAGTGGCGTTGTATTCTCTGGAGGCGAACCTACCATGCAGCGGGATGCACTTGTCGAGCTTACCAGTTTTTCGAAAAAAATCGGCCTTGTTGTCGGTATCCAGACTAATGGGATGTTTCCTGAAACTCTGAACCAGCTGATTGAAGAACGGCTGGTGGATAAAGTTGCTCTCGACTTCAAATCGCGCTTCGAAGGATATTCCAGCGGTACAAACAAGACATTCAATTTTAAAAATTATGAGAGAAATGCCCGGAAATCCTTTACCCTCTGTCGGAGTGCATACGCAAAGGATATCCTTGGCGAATTTGAAGTAGTAATTACGATTTTTTATGAGAATGAAGAATACATTCAGGAAATTTCAAAAATGATTGGGAATATACCCCTTGTACTCCAGCAGGGTGAGCATAAGATTTTACGGCTTGCTGAAATGCCCTCTAATATGACGGAAGGCGAGTACTGGGTTAAAAAGCGCCGGATGCAGGAAGATTATCATCCGCTGACTCTGGACGAAATCAAACAAATTGCTGACAAGCTGGGACGAAAAGTGCGGATACGGACCCGTGAGGTGGGAGAAATTCAATACTATACGAGGGGTTACTCATGAAGGTGATAGGTATCGTCGGGCTTCCCGCAAGCGGCAAAAGTGAGTTCTCGAAGATTGCGACTGGGATGGACATACCCGTCATCGTCATGGGTGACATGATCCGGAGAGCGGTGAGCAAAGCGGGCCTCGAGCCGAATGACACCAATTTCGGGGCAACGGCGAACCGTTTGCGGACGGAAGGGGGCATGGATGCGATTGCCCGGCTCTGTATCCCGGAGATCCAGAAGCAGTCCGCGCCCATTGTCCTGATCGATGGCATTCGCGGCGATGCGGAAGTTGCGTTGCTCCGGCACCATTTTTCCCGGTTTACTCTTATCAGCATAGACTCGTCGTTCGAAAAACGGCTGGCCCGGATTACCGTCCGCGCCCGATCCGATGATTTCACCTCCTCCGATAACCTCAGGAACCGGGATGAACGCGAGCAGAAATGGGGCCTTTTAAACGCTTTGAAAAGTGCCGATCTGCATATCAGCAACGAGGGCTCGCTTCAGGAATTTTCGCAGGCAGTCCACGCACTTCTCGAGCAGATAGGACGTGATCCATGAGCCTCAGACCGTTCTTCTCCTCATCCGCTAAGGTCTGGGAAGATATCGCATGGGTGTATGAGATTGAGAATGCCGGGTATGCCGGATGGGAAATCGTTGCAGACGGTAACTACCGGCTTGACAATCCGGCATGTTTTAAGAAGATTAGGGAGGTGATAGCCAGTACAAAACTCGGGGTTACGGTCCATGCACCCTACGGTGACCTGAATCTTGCCACTCTTAACGACCCGATCTGGCATGAATCGATCCGGCAGATCTGCATCTGCATTGAACATGCGTCGGCACTCACCGACCGGGTCACCATCCACCCGGGCTACCTCTCTCCCGTGGGAAAACTTCTGCCCCAGAAAGTCTGGACCCTCCAGAAAGATGCCCTCCGGCAGATCGGGAAATGTGCCGTTGAACATTCGGTACTTGCCTGTCTTGAAAACATGATAAGCATAAAAGAGTTCCTCTGCCGCCAGCCTGAGGAACTGATCGGCATGACGGAAGGTATCGAAGGAATCGGCATGACTTTTGACTTCGGCCATGCAAACACCCTCGGGAAGGTGAATGACTTCCTACCGTTTGTCCCCCGGGCGCACCATATCCATATCCATGACAACCATGGCATGTCCGACGAACATCTCGCGCTAGGGGCCGGTACCATCAACTGGGATAGAGTAGGAAAAGCAATAAGCGCACATTATTCCGGTGTCGTAGTTATTGAGGGGCGATCGATAGAAGAAGCCAAAACAAGTCTTGCTGTGTTCAGGAGATGCTTTGTATGACATATGAGCGAGTGGCAAAAAACCACAGGACTGATTTACCGTGAGCGGCGAAACCCTGCAGGTCTATTTCCTCGGGACCGCCGGGGCACTCCCGACCACCCAGCGCAATCCTCCCTGCATCCTGATCCGGCGCGGATCGGACACGCTCCTCTTTGACTGCGGTGAGGGGGCGCAGCAGCAGATGATGCGGGCCCGGTGCGGGTTTACCGTCAACGCCATATTTGTCACCCACTGGCATGCAGACCATTTCCTCGGGATATTCGGCCTTGTCCAGACTATGTCCTTCAACGGCAGGACCGACCCGTTGACGATTTATGGCCCGGAATGGGTTCACGAATTTGTCAGCATCTTAAAGACAGTGTCACGGTTCAATCTCAAGTACCCACTGGAATCCGTTGAGCTTGCAAATGGTTCATGGGTACGATTCAATGGATACACGATCACCGCGTTTGCCGTTAGTCACGGACTGCCTTCGCTTGGCTACATTCTGGAAGAAGACCCCCGCCCGGGCAGGTTCAACCGCGAGCAGGCTATCGCCTTCGGTGTCCCCCCGGGTCCGCTGTTCGGCAGGCTGCAGCGGGGAGAAACGATACGGGTTGGAAACGGAGACGATTACCGGGAGGTGCAGCCCGAACGGGTGATGGGACAGGCCCGGCCCGGCCGAAAGATCGTGTATACCGGTGACACCCGGGCTATCCATTCCCGTATCATGGATATAGCCGGTAACGCGGACCTCCTGATTCATGACGCCACCTTCGATGAATCGGAAGCCGACCGCAGTGCAGAGTTTTTCCATGCCACCGCCCGGCAGGCAGGTGAGGCTGCAGCGGCCCTTAATGCACGGACTCTCGTCCTAGTCCATACCAGCTCGCGATACACCGGTTCAGAAGCGCATATCAGTGACGCAAGAATGGCATTCACCGGGCCGATCATAGCTCCCAATGATCTGGATATGATTGAAGTAATGTTCAGGGACTAATTATCCCTGACCTGCAGGTACACTCTCTGTATATATAAGAAGTATATTTTACCTCCACGCTCCCATTGATGATCATACAGCACAGTACCAATAACGCGTAGCGTTGACGATACCAATACCATATCGCAACAATATGCACGGACGCTTGTGTGTGGAGTGAGAATATGCAGAATAATGACGTAAATGATGTGCTGGTCTACCGGCTCGGTACAGGATGTGATCTTGCCGATGTTGCCGAGGGGAACATCTATCAAGGCAAGGTGCAGGGCTTTGCCAATTTCGGCATGTTCGTCCAGCTGAACGACCGGATCAAGGGTCTTGTACACAAGAGCAATATCAAAGGTGACCATAATGAGCGGGATTCCATCCTTGTCCGTGTCCGCCAGATACGCCCGAATGGTAACATCGATCTTGAGGAAATGACGGTCCAGGTCTACCAGGTCCAGAATGTGGAGCGGAAATCCACGACTGTCAGGATTGCGGAACTTTCCTCAAAATTAGGGAAGACCGTCGCCATCGAAGGCGAGATCGCCCAGATCAAGCAGACCAGCGGCCCCACCATCTTCACCATTGTCGACGAGACGGGGACCCAGAACGCGGCTGCGTTTATCGAGGCCGGCGTAAGGGCGTATCCTGAGGCAGAACTGGGCGATATAGTCAAAGTCATCGGCGAAGTGATGATGCGGAACAACCAGCTCCAGATTGAAGCTGATATGCTCACGATCCTCTCCGAAGAAGAAGCTGCTGGTGTACGGGAGCGGATTGAGAAAGCGCTGGATATCCGATCGGAACCGGAAGACATCCCGCTCCTGATCAAAAGCGATGTCATGGAGCGGCTCCGCCCCGAGATGAAAAAAGTAGCAAAAATTATCCGGAAAGCGGTCTTTACATCGCAGCCGATCATCCTGCGCCATCACGCAGATGCCGATGGTATCTGCTCCGCGGTCGCTATCGAGCAAGCCGTTGTTGCGCTGATCCGCGAGAGTGGCGGGGACTTTGATTCTGACTATTTCCTCTTTAAGCGTGCCCCTTCGAAAGCACCGTTCTATGAGATCGAGGACATCACACGGGACCTCGATTTCTCGACAAAAGACCACATCCGGTTCGGGCAGAAGATGCCGCTCGTGCTCCTTACGGACAATGGTTCGACAGAAGAGGATGAACCGGCTTACAAGATCGCGAGCGTATACGACATCCCGTTCGTGGTCATCGATCACCACCACCCGGATGCGACCATCGACAAGTACCTGCAGGCCCATGTCAATCCCTACCATGTCGGGGGAGATTTCGGCATAACAGCCGGTATGCTGGGAACGGAGGTCGCACGGCTGATCAACCCGAAGGTCGAGCTGCTCATCCGCCATCTACCGGCTGTTGCCGGTGTCGGTGACCGCAGCGAAGCACCGGAGCGGGCACTCTTCCTTGCCCTTGTAAGGGACCAGTACCCGGAAGAGGCCTGCAAGGACATCGCCCTTGCTCTCGATTACGAACAGTTCTGGCTCCGGTTCAATGATGGCAGGGAGATTGTTAAGGATATCCTGAACATCACCGGCAATACCGAACGGCATAAAAAACTTATTAGTCTCCTTGTTGACGGGGCGAACACCATGATCGAGGACCAGATGAGCGCCTGCATGCCTCACGTCGTTCCACGGCTCCTGAAAAACGAGGCCCACCTGTTCCTCATTGACGTTGAGATCCATGCCCACAAATTCACGTTCCCCCCGCCAGGAAAAACATCCGGGGAGGTGCATGACCGTCTCTGTAAGCAGAATGCGGGTAAACCGGTTGTCACCATCGGTTTTGGCCCTGATTTTGCTGTCCTCAGATCAAGGGGCGTGCTCATGAACATCCCCCGTATGGTCCGGGAACTCCATAACGAGATTCCCGGAGGCGGTATCAGCGGGGGCGGGCACCTTGTTGTTGGCAGCATAAAATTCGTGGAAGGTATGCGCGATGTAGTTCTGGAAGCATTGATCCAGAAGATAGCCGGTGCAGATATCCAGAAACTCTGAAATTGCACTCCGTTTAAGGAAAAAACCACGAATTTTGACCGGAAACCTGACAATGGGAATACGGTAAAGCACTTCCGCCAATGAACAACCGGAGCACCAGATATATGCTTTCTGGTCGAAATTACGTCCAAGACAAAGAAAAAAGACCGTATTTTTGACCTCAAGATCAGTTATTTATATATAGCAGTTGATCTATATGAGTTTTTAAGCGCTGAGGCACAACATGTCAGCAACGAAAAGATTACGCGAGACCTACAACGAGACCCAGCACAAGATTGTCCAGTACCTCAACTCGGGTATAACCAAGGGGAAACATTATTTCAAATCAAAATACATTGCAAAAGACCTTGGATTATCTCCCAAAGAGGTAGGGACAAACATGGCGATCCTTGCCGACAGCTGCAGGGAACTTGCTATTATCCGGTGGAGCTATTCGAACAGCACGACGTGGATGGTTACGCCACGTCCGATCTAATTTTTTTTAAATTTCCCGATTTTTCCCTATCATGGAAAAGATTCTAGAATTTGAATCCCAAATTGAATTTGTAGCAGATATAAATGACAGGAAAGACTGTCTTATGTCACAGGACCCTACGCAGGATGATCCCGGCGCACTCTGGTTTAACATTGATATCCCGAAAGGGCATTCCCTCAAAGCCGGTGACCGCATCCGGATCTCTGTCGAGAAGGTATAGATCAGTCTTTTTAAAAGGCTTGGTCACAACTCCGGGATGCCGGAAGTCAGCTGCCTGATCTGCCCGGTCATGCCAGAGTTTTTATGCCCACAGGGTTTTACATCTGATTAATGTTCACCCGCAAAAACCCGGCCCTGGTGTGTTTTGCGATGCTGGTTGTCGCACTGCTTTTTTCCGGCTGTACAACCCTCAGTATAGGGGATGCAGGGTATGCAAACAATACGATATCACTCAGAATCACCAATGCAGGCGGGCTTTCCGGGGGTTATGTCCAGGTGACCGTGTACGAGATTAACAATAACCAGCAGGAAGAGACTGACGTGTTCTATGCACCACTCTCCCTGCAGCAGGGTGAGAATACCGTACTCGTCCCCGGAACACTGAAACCCGGGCAGTACAAACTCTATATCTATCTTATCGAGAATGGCGAACGGAAAGCCGCAGCCATCCGGGATATCGTGGTGAATTAGATGGAAACCTCAAGAAAAGACCTTCTCGACGCGGCCCGGGGCCTTGTTCCTGCAGATATTGTCTGCAAAAATGCCAGTATTTTCAACCCGTTCACCTGTTCCTGGGAAACGGGCACGCTCGCTATAATGGATGGTATTGTTCTTGGTATCGGGGAATATACCGGGAAAATTGTGCACGATTTCACGGGGCTGTACATTGTCCCCGGTCTTATCGATGCCCATGTGCACATCGAGAGCTCGCTGTTAACCCCCCGCGAATATGCCCGGCTGGTGGCTTACCACGGGACAACGACCGTTGTTGCGGATCCCCACGAGATCGCCAACGTGAACGGTACAGCAGGTCTTGAGTTCATGCTTACCGAACGGAAAGGTGCAGCTGCCAACATCCTTTACCTGCTCCCGTCCTGTGTCCCTGCAACACCCATGGAGGTCGGCGGGGCGACACTGGATGCCGCCAGCCTCCGGCCGTTCATGGGAAGAGGAGGAGTCCTCGGGCTGGGAGAGATGATGAATATTCCCGGTGTCCTTGCCGGTGAACCGGGCATTCAGGAAAAACTTGCACTTTCACCAGTCCGCGACGGCCATGCCCCGCAACTCCTGGGAAGAGATCTTAATGCCTACATCCTTGCCGGGCTCCAGAGCGATCATGAATGTACAACTCTTGCCGAAGCACAGGAGAAACTGGAGCGGGGGATGTATATTTTCATCCGGGAAGGATCAACCGAGCGCAATATCGCCGCACTCATTCCCCTTGTCAGCCCCTCAACCGTCTCCCGCTGCTGTTTTGCCACTGACGACTGCCATGCAGATCTGCTGATGGAGAGCGGGCATATCGACCGCTGTATCCGGAAAGCCATCGAATGCGGCCTTTCCCCGGAACTCGCCATCCGGATGGCGACCCTTTCCCCTTCAGAGCGATTCGGCCTGACTGACCGGGGGGCGCTGGTGCCGGGAAGACGGGCCGATTTCTGCGTTATCGATGATCCGCGCCGGTTCGCAGTAAAAAAGGTGTTCCGCAGTGGCGTGGAAGTCCCGTATTCAAAGCCTGCAGAGACCGCGATCCCGCCAGAATCATTCCATTGCACAACACCGTCTGCCCGGTCCCTCCGCATCACCGGGTCCGGCACTGCACGCGTTATCGGTCTTATCCCCAACCAGATCATCACGGAACTGCTCGCGTATGCTGTTGATGAACAGACCCTCCCGGACCTGAGCCGGGATATCCTGAAAGTGGTGGTGGTCAACCGCTACCGGCCGGGGCCCTGCGCGGTCGGGCTGGTCCACGGGTTCGGTTTTAACGGCGGTGCAATTGCAACCAGCGTTTCCCACGATACCCATAATATCGTGGCGGTTGGGACGAGCGACCCGGAGATCCTCTGGGCAATCGACGAAGTGATAAAAGCACGGGGCGCCATGGTCGCAGTCAGGGGCAATACCCGGACGATCCTCCCGCTTGACTGCGCCGGCCTGATGTCGACTCTGCCCTACCCGCAGGTGGCTGCCCGGCTGGCAGAATTGCACAGGACAACCGGGCTCATGGGGGGAATTACGGACCCCTTTATGTACCTCTCGTTCCTTACCCTCACCGTCATCCCCTCCCTGCGCATCACAGACCGCGGGATGTTCGATGGTGTCGCATTCCAGGATATGCCGCTCTTCATCAGTTAAGAAAGCACCGCCCTGCAGAAAAACCGGGGTTTTTCCACCAGACTTTCTGTTACGAACCCCGCTTCAGTCAAAAGTATTACTTAGTCATAGCCTTCGACTGTCTCCTGCAGGAAGACACAACCGGTTTTTACTCATGTTTGGGACGGAAGCGGATTTAAAACGGTTTTTTTACCCGCTTTAAAATTCCATGATCCATTCATCAGTTGTCATCACGCGGGCAAACCGTTGCTGCTGGGTGACAAGGATTGCCCGGTGGAGGTCGGCAGCGCTGATGGAGCCGGCATGGTTGGAGAGCGGGAGCGTACCTGTTGCATCGGCAAGAAAGTTCACGGCATAGTTCCGGTGGAATGCCTGCCTTGCCGTGGTGTCGCAGCATATCTGGGTCATATAGCCGGCGATGGTGATGGTGGAGATCGAATGCTCCTGCAGCCAGTTCTCAAGAGAGGTGCCGGTAAAACTTCCCGGCAGGTTTTTCTCTATAATGACATCAGCATGCCGGTGCTTGATCTCATCGTGGAGTTCCCACCCGGGCGTCCCTTTCCGGAACGTGACTGCCTCCGGCGCTGTGTTGGTATGCCGGATGACGATGACCGGAACGCGGCCGTCGTGGGCCCAGTCCATTGCCTTAAGAATATTATCGAGGCTCCCGGTCGGGTGGGTCACCGGGAGTTTGCCGGTAAAATATTCGTTCTGGACATCGATGACCAGCAGGGTTTCTTTCATTTTTCTCCTGAGTATGTATCGGAAGATTCCGTAATACGCTTTATTGTCCCGTATCCCTGCGAGACCGACAGCCCGATACCGAGGTAATCCGGGATAGTGAGATTTGTAACGAATTTTCCGAGAAAGACCATCACGTTTTCCCGGCCGATCCGGTCCCTGCGGAACCGCACCTTCGCCTCGCAGCTGACCGGGATGGTTATGCCGTAGTCGAGCGATTTGGCAAGCGTATGCAGGTGGGCAGCAAGGAGTTTCTGCATGAAGGCATCCCTTTGCAGCTTGCCGTTCAGGTCATAGAACTTTTTTGCATGCTGCTGGTTCAGGGCAAGCCATGGAGTCAGGAATTCGTACGTGATACTCGCATCTGCCACTCCGAACGGTTCAGACCGGATTGCCGGGTCGCGTGCTGTTATCCGGCAGGTACTCTCACCGGTACCCAGTATCGTCCGGTCATGCGTGGACCGGCAGAGCCAGCCGGCGCCCTGGCTGATGCCGATCATGATGAGACCTGTTTTTATCTGTTTGCACTGGAGGACCGGGTATCGATGAATGAATCCGGCAGTATCGTCCTTATGGAGCGTTATATACTCAGCCATTTTTTTATTGAGAAAAGAGCGGAGCTCATCGGCGGAGAACCTGAGCGGGTATTCCGGTTCTAGGGAAAGGTTGTACATCCGGAGGATCATGAAGGGGACCTGTCAGAAGGGAAGGTGCGGGATCACCCGGTAGTGATACCGGGGGCGTTTATTTTTTCAGGGATTGTTGCCGTAACCGTTGAGCGTGCTATTTCCAGGACGGTAAAACGCTTGACAGCTGAAACGGTATTTGTGTTATCGGAGATACCGATAAAGTAGTCGCCGGGGATCTGGATCTCACCGGATACCGACCAGGTATTGGTCCCGCAGCTTCCTGCTGACACAACCGTTGTGGAGGAAACCAGCTTTGCAGCGGTTATATTGGTGGTATTGGTGGTTGCGGAGCTGACAGCAAAGATGGAATACCGGAGTTCTTCACCCGCTGCGAGATTCGTTGTCCCACTGATAGTGAATATCTCTCCGGCATCCTGGTCGCTCACCGGGTTTATCTGGATAGAGGGCGACTTGTTCACCATCGTGGGGCATGACATCACGGTCGGAGTGACCGATGGCAGTGAACGGATAAGGATCTCCCGGGATATACCGCAATCGGAAACAATCCGGTAGCGTCCGGGAGCCCAGCCCGTGGTGATAAACCGGTATGGCGTAGTTGATTCACCGGGTTTCAGGCTCGTGGAATTGCCGGGTGCCGGGTTCTCATCCCCCATCCGGGTGACCCACCGGCCGTTCCCCTTCTGGTAACGGACGGAGAACAAGGGCGGGTTGGCTGTGCAGGAAAGGTCATGGTCTCCGTCATTGGTGATAACAAATTCCACTACTTCACCGAGGTTGTATACGTCCGTATCCATTTTGATCAGCTTCGCCGAGTCTTCCGGTTGTGCAAGGGTCAGCTGGTATTTTGCAATTGATGGCGGTGTGGAGGTATTTAATGTACCGGCACTCTGGTTACCTGTTGCGAATGGATGCGTGCATCCTGCGGTACAGAGAATGCACGCAAGCAGGAGAACGATGAGGGATATTCGCAGGTTCATAAGGTTACCGGTATCCGGCTGGACAAATAACATCGGTATAGGCAGGTAAATATTTTTTTTACCGGTTCTGGTGAATATGCTGGTTAAAAAGGGGGCTCTCAATTAATGAGGATACGATTGCAGAAATAAAAAAAACACTAAAAAAATTTTACAGAATTTCACGCAGAATTAAATTTTTAAATTTTTTTACTTGTAGAAATCCTCTTTTCAAATGATGATCACCCCCCTTGCGCCAACCCTGCCCCTATTAGGGGCGGGGATGCATTGCGATGTCTCGGTATTACCTGAACTGAAAATTTCTCTATAATTGCGTACAGGTAATATGGTACAATTGCAACCGGGGGATGCCATAGCGACGGGGGCAGAGCCTAAAAGAGCGTCATAATTAATATTAAAATGATTTCTACAGAGCAATTTTTTTATATTCACAGCACCTTCGTCCCCGTCACCGCGGCCAGAATCAGGATAATAACCGGCTGGTGGACAAGATAAATAACGAGCGAGTGCTGCCCGAGAAATGAAAGGGGCACCGCGATCCGGTCCGGCAGGTACGGGACCGCGAGCCTGCGGACACCCCCGGAATACAGGTAATCCCCCATACCTATCCCAAAAAGCACGGCACCGAACCAGGGGATGAGCGGGGTATAGTCAACAGATACGAACGATACGGGATAGATCCCGAGCGGCAGAAGCCAGATGGGTCCCTGAATGGTCCCGATAAAAAAACCGCCTGCAATGCAGAGAAGCCCGAGCAGAATATTGTATCGCTTAAACCGGAAAAAGAGCGGGAAGAGCATCACCGAGACACCAATGAGATGCAGGATGCCGAAAATGACAAAACCCTCGCGCAGGTACAGCCACGTTGCAAACGTAACCAAAAGACCGAGCGCAAAAATCCCGGCCCCGCGGTACAGGAATTTCTTTACAAGTGAAAAACCGGAGAGTTTTACAGCCGATCGGGCATGACTGACAACAAGTGAGATGCCAACTATGAAAAGGAAGAGCGATGCAGTTGTCATCGCAAAATAGCGCCAGAAGCCGGTCGCGACATTGACAGGTGCGATCATAAAAAAATTCAGGTCGAAAATCGTATGGAAAAGGATCATCATGAGAATCGCGATCCCCCGGGCGATATCTATCTCCCGGAAGCGCGAGGCAGAATCCATATAACAAAGTGATCGCTGTTTTCTGATATGTTTACTGTCCGGTCCGGCCGTACTATCAAGGTCCATGCGAATATCCTTAAGCACCGGCCCGGATATTCTCTAAACAGGAAGATACATGACACTGGAAAAGGACGAGCATGTCATTGAAGCAATCGGGAAATGCCGGATTGTGATCCGGAACGGTCAGGTTGTTGAAGTCGGAGATGCACAGATCCAGGACTGCCCGCTCGCAAAAAGGTTTGCCTTTCCGGTCCCGGATATCGGGAAAGATTCGGTAAAAGCCAATATTGAGCACCGGATAAAAGTGTTTGGTATGTGTACACCCGGACGCGAGGTGATGGACACGAGGGAGTTTGTCGGGTTCGGGGCTTCCGAGCTGCTCAGTTTCGGCCTTCATAAGGGATTGCTCGATGCAGTCGTTCTTGCCTGTGACGGAGCAGGAACCGTTGTTGTGACAAACCCGGCAATGGTACAGGGAATTGGCGGCAGGATGTCCGGGCTGGTCTCGACTACTCCCTACAAGGAGGTGATGGACCGTATCGAGAAGAGTGGAGGGTACGTACTCGACCGGGAGCACGCATCGATAGACCAGCTCGCCGGGGTTGCACTGGCACTGGTGCGGGGATTTCGGAGGATTGCGGTCACGGTTGCACAGCCGGAAACAGCGGCGGCCATCCGCAGGATCCACCCCAAGACCCTGATATTCGGTGTCCATGTTACCGGCCTTTCAAAACCGGAAGCTGAAACACTCGTCAATGCTTCTGACCTTGTGACCTCCTGCGCATCGCGCACAATCCGCGATTCTGTCGGGAAAGATGCATTGGTGCAGGCAGGGACTGCAATCCCCATCTTTGCCATGACCATGGCGGGAAAAATCTTAATTATGGAAAAAATACGCCTGTCCACGGAACCTGTTCTCGTAAAATCCACAAAACTGCCGGTACTTGGAGACCAGCAGCCGGATCCGCTGGTATAGTATACCAATATAATATCGCAATTTTTATCAGCACATACTATAACTTTTTATCCAGGAGAACAGGGAAATCTCCTAAGGAGATAGTATATGACGACACCAAAAGGATTTATCGATGAATTTATGGGATTTCTCATGAAATACCAGGTTATCGGTCTTGCAGTTGCAGTCATCATCGGTGGAGCTGCGGGTAAGCTGGTTACTGCGATGGTCACCGATATTATCATGCCTATTATTGCCGTCATTATTCCAGGTGGAGACTGGAAAACGACTATCGTTAATGTCGGTCCGATAAAATTTCCTGTTGGTGATTTTATCGGCGCTCTTATCGATTTTATCATTATTGCGCTCGTGATATTCCTTATTGTTAAATTTATGATAAAGGGCGACACGTCGCAAAAGGTTTAATCCTTTTTTTACTCCCGATAACTGATACCATGATGCGGGGCGTGAAAGAATTTAATAAGAGATAGCGCGCGATCCGGACTTGGGCATATTCCTTATGCACTGAAATGGTTTTTTTCCGGAAAAAAGCAGTGATTGTTGTTTTTTTTAAATAATCAAGCAAAATGACTTTATAGGGCTTATGAGATATTATTTGAATATTACCCGGTCACCCGGGCTGCACACCCATGATCTCCGTCCTCTATGCAGATGATGAATCACTGCTTCTTGATGTGACCAAAACCTATCTTGACCGGACCGGGGAGTTCTGTGTCACCACTGCAAATTCCGGACCGTCTGCACTGGATCTGCTTGCAACCACACAATTCGATGCTGTCATCTCCGATTACCAGATGCCAGTGATGGATGGAATCGAATTGTTAAAACACGTCCGGGCTGCCTCTCCGAATCTGCCCTTCATTATGTTCACCGGAAAAGGACGCGAGGAGATCGCGATCGAGGCTTTTGAAAACGGAGCCGATTTTTATATTCAGAAAGGAGGTGCACCAAAACCGCAGTTCAAGGAACTTGCCCACAAGATCAAGAGTGCTGTTGGCAGACGACAGGCAGAAGATACGGTGAAACTGGTAAACCGGAAACTCCAGTTGCTTGCCAGCATCACCCGTCATGATATCATGAACCAGCTGACTGCGCTTAAAGCAGATCTCGATAGTGCAGAGGAAGTTGAGACGGATCCGGAAAAACGCGACCTGATACGGAAGGGGCAGCGGATTGCAGCAACCATCGAGGAACAGATCCTGTTTACCCGGGATTACCAGAAGATGGGGATAAACACACCGGTATGGCAGAACGTGAGCGAAAGTGTATGGCGGTCTGCCCGATCGTTCCTGATGCAGGATGTAAGGATCGAGATCGACCGGTCGGATCTTGAAATATTTGCAGACCCGCTCCTTAAAAAAGTTTTTTACAATCTCATCGATAATTCACTGCGCTATGGCGGCGATGCAATGAATCTCATCCGTTTATCCTGCCGGGAGGACAATAAGGGTCTGGTTTGTTCATATGAAGATAATGGCAGGGGAATCCCGCAGGAGAACAAGCCGCACATATTCGAGCGTGGCTTTGGCAAACGCATGGGGCTTGGCATGTTCTTCGCAAAGGAAATCCTCACCATTACCGGTCTTACGATTATTGAGAACGGTGAGTCCGGGATGGGTGCACGGTTCGAAATTATCGTACCAAAAGGGGCATACCGCTTCACCTTAAAAAAGTAAGGATACGAAAAGTGCGAGGGATGGGATTCGAACCCAAGAACTCCTGCGAGACCAGGCCCTGAACCTGGCGCCGTTGACCTGGCTTGGCTACCCTCGCGCCTGTATAGATTACCTGCCGGATTTAATAAAGGTAAGGTGAAAAGAAAATTCCTTATTCTTTTCGTTAAGGTTTCCCCTTGAGAAGAAAATTATTTTTTCCTCTCGTTGCTGTGCTCACTGGCTAATTTCTTCATCTCACGGTCGCGGAGCTCGTTTCTCCGGATCTTGCCGGAGATGGTCTTGGGCAGCGATTCCACGTACTCAATAGCACGCGGATACTTGTAGGGAGCCGTAACTTTCTTGACATGGTTCTGGATCTCCCGGGTCAGATTGTCTGATGCCTGGTGACCGGGTTTTAAAATGATAAAAGCCTTGACGATAAGGCCACGGATATCATCGGGAGAACCGACCACAGCAGCTTCCTGCACTGCCGGGTGCTCGATTAAGGCACTCTCGACCTCGAACGGCCCGATACGGTACCCGGAGGACTTGATCACATCATCGTCCCTGCCGATAAACCAGAGATAACCGTCTTCGTCCCTGTATGCCTTGTCACCGGTGTAGTACCAGTCGCCGACAAAGGATTTTTTGTTTTCTTCAGCATTGGAGAGATACTCGCGGAACATCCCGACCGGACGCGGTTTTACGGAGACCGCAATTTTCCCCTCCTCATGGAGTCCCACCGGCTTGCCGTGGTCGTCGTGCAGTTCGATCTGCCATCCCGGAGAAGGCCTTCCCATGGATCCGTATTTCGGTTTCATGCCGGGGAACGTGCCGATGCAGAGGACGGTTTCGGTCTGGCCGTAGCCTTCGTAAATGGTGAGACCGGTCGCGTCTTTCCACGCCTTGATTACTTCCGGGTTGAGCGGTTCGCCGGCGCTCACGCAGTGGCGCAGCTCGGAGAAATCGAACTTGTCGAGATCGGCAAGGATCAGCATCCGGTAGATGGTCGGGGGACAGCAGAACGTGGTGACGCCATACTTCTCGATGAGTGGCAGGATCTCCGTGGCATTGAACCGGCTCCGGATATCGTATACAAAGATTGCGGAACCCTCGATCCACTGGCCGTAGAACTTCCCCCACGCGCTCTTCGCCCAGCCGGTATCCGAGAGCGTGAAATGGAGATCGTTTACCCGGAGGTCGTGCCAGAACCGTGCGGTCACGATATGGCCCAGCGGGTAACTATGTTCGTGGACAACCATCTTGGGCTCACCTGTTGTTCCGGAAGTGAAGAATATAACGAGCGGATCGGTGCTCTTTGTTTTCTTCGCTCCTGGCATGTTGATGATCTTTGCAGATACCGGTGCGGGATAGTTGAGTTCCACCGGGTAACTTATCCAGCCCGGTCTTTTCCCGTCAATCAGCATCCTGCAGGTGAGCGACGGGCATTCCTTTGCTACCTCGTCGATCTTGTCTGCATACTCCTGCATGGTGATAACCATCTTGATATCGGCAAGATTGATCCGGTATTTGAGGTCCTTGGGTGTGAGCATGGTCGGCGCCGGGCAGTAGATGGCCCCGCGCTTGATTAAGGCAATCGTGAACGTCCACCACTCCGGGACGCGGGGCAGCATGATCAGGACACGGTCTCCCTTGTTCACCCCATATTTGATCATCATATTGACGATCTGGTTGGAGAGTCGCATAAGGTCCCAGAAAGTGAACTTCTTCTCTACGCCTTCCTGGTTCACCCAGATCATCGCCAGCTTGTTCCGATCCTTGTTTGCCCAGGCATCGATCACATCGAAACCGAAGTTAAAGTATTCGGGGATAGCGATCCGGAAATTTTTATACATTTCATCATAGTCCGGCATGTTATGATCTTCAGGAGTCAGGACCGGGCCAGCGGATGGGAGGGTCGTTGCACCAATAGTGCTTGTCCCATTGCCTTTGGCGAGGTGCGTAGTGCACGCTTCGTTGATCCAGTCCGATCGCGAGATCTTCTTTTTTGCACACGACCTGTCTATTGTACCAGTCAGTTCGTCATCCATGGTAACAGAAAATCGCACCATACAGATTACATTAGTGGTGCATTTTTAAACGTGTTACGATTGGTTTGTGCACCAGATAATTGAGGGCGGGTACTCTTTTCCCGGGTGGCCGGGAGGAAAAAAAGGATGCAGGCGATTATTTCAAACCGGTGTACTTTTTCAGTTCAGCTGCCCGGAGATCGTTGCGTTTTATTTTACCGGAGATAGTCTTTGGAAGTTCCGCGAGGAATTCGATCTCCCGCGGGTACTTGTAGGGTGCGGTTGTCCGCTTCACATAGTTCTTGATGTCCCGGATCAGGGATTCCGAAGGTTCATATCCTTTGTTCAGGACAACGAACGCCTTCACGATCGTCCCACGGATCCGGTCGGGAGACCCGACTACCGCGGCTTCCTGCACCGCAGGATGTTCAAGCAGGGCGCTCTCTACTTCGAACGGCCCGATCCGGTACCCGGAACTTTTAATGACATCGTCGCTCCTGCCGATAAACCAGAAGTACCCGTCATCGTCCCTGCTGACCTTGTCACCCGTGTAATACCAGCCTTTGACAAACGACTTTTTGTTCTCCTCTGGGTTGTCAAGGTATTCCACAAATAACCCCAATGGCCGGGGGTTGCAGCCGATGGCAAGCCTGCCTTCCTCGTGGTTGCCAACGGCTTTTCCCTCATCGTCATGGACCTCGATCCTCCACCCGGGTGAAGGCTTGCCCATGGAACCAGGCCGGAGCTCGACAGAGGGGAATACCGCAACGCAACAGGCAGTTTCGCTCTGGCCGTAACCCTCGCAGATCGTTAGGCCGGTCCCCTCCTTCCAGACACGGATCACTTCAGGGTTGAGTGGTTCGCCGGCGCTGGTGCAGTGGCGCAGGGACGAAAGATCAAACTTCTCCAGATCAGCAAGGATCAGCATCCGGTAAATAGTCGGGGGACAGCAGAAGGTGGTGATCTGGTACTTCTCAAGAAGGGGAAGAACCTCGGTTGCCTGGAACTTCCCGGTGAAATGATAGACAAAGATGCAGGCACCTTCAATCCACTGGCCGAAGATCTTGCCCCATGCGCACTTGGCCCAGCCGGTATCGGAGACCGTGAAGTGGAGATCGTTATGCCTGACATCCTGCCAGAGTCGTGCCGTCACGATATGCCCCAGCGGGTAGCCATGGTTATGCAGCACCATCTTCGGCTCGCCCGTAGTACCGGACGTGAAATAGATCAGCATCGGATCCGTGCTCCGCGTCCGGAGCGTGTCGGGAATGCTGACCGAGCGGTGGGAGACCGGGGCCGGGTAGAGGAGCTCGTACGGGAAGCTTGCCCAGCCATTCAGGTCGCCGTCAGCAAGGAACCGCACCGTGAGGGTCGGGCATTCATTACAGATCTCCTCCACCTTGGGTGCATTTTCGATATCCGTGATGATCATACGGAACTTTCCCTTATTGATCCGGTATTTTATATCCCGTGGCGTGAGCATGGTGGGGCACGGTGCAAAGACCGCGCCGAGCTTGATGAGTGCGATGGCAAAGATCCACCACTCAGGAATACGGGGGAGCATGACGAGCACGCGGTCGCCTTTATTGATGTTATATTTTAAGAGGATATTGGCTGCCTTGTTCGAGAGGTTGGAGAGGTCGAGGAAACTGAATTTCTCCTCTTTTCCCTGCTGGTTGACCCAGATCATCGCCAGCTTGTTGCGATCTTTTTTTGCCCATGCATCGATGACATCAAATCCGAAGTTGTAATATTCAGGGACATCAATGGAAAATTTCTCGTACATCGTGTCGTAACTGTCTGTGCCATGCCCGCTTTTTCTCATAGAATCAGTACCAGTGTTTTTCCCGCACCTTTTTCAATGTGTTCTTTTTTCATTTCTCCTGCACAGGAAACTGTGGAAGAACCGGTTATAATGAAAGTATGGATAAGATAAGAGGACGTGTATGCAATAACCGTCGGGAGAACAGGAACTGCGATGGGACATAAAGGTTGTCCATTAGTATTATGATTGGGTGCAAAGTATAGTATAGTGGATGGCTGACAAGAAGTACGCTTCATTAAAAATTGAGAACATCGTCGCATCGGGATGTATTGCCGATTCCATCGATCTCGCCGATGTTTCCAGCAAGATCAAGAGCTGCGAACTCAATACCAAGAGGTTTCCGGGCGCAGTGTACCGGATCGAGAACCCGAAAATTGCATCGCTGATTTTCTCTTCCGGTAAGGTTGTGCTGACCGGTATCCGCGACAATAAAGCTCTTGCGGACGGCCTTGCGATCATCATCAAGTCCCTCAAGGCAGCAGGTGTCGATACATTCAAGGAGCCAAAAGTGGCTGTTACCAATATCGTCTGTTCCTACGATATCGGGAAATACATCAACCTCAACAAGGTCGTTATCACCTTAAACCTCGAGAATATCGAATACGAACCCGAACAGTTCCCGGGCCTCGTGTACCGGATCAAGGACCCCAAGATCGTTGCGCTCCTGTTCTCTTCAGGAAAGATCATCCTCACGGGAGGGAAAACCATCGAAGATATCAAGAAAGGCCTTGATTTCCTCGAGCAGAAACTCGAAAGCATAATGTAATTTTAAAAAAAAATCCAGATTTCCTTTTTTTCTGAAAATTCCAGAATCCCGCTGAACTGTTTTCCTCTCATAAAACACAGAATGGATTATGAGGATCCCCCGGATAAGGGCTCCCTGGGCATAGCGGGGCAATTTCCGGTTCCGGGAAAACCGCTAATAAAGTCTGACACGGGAAATCGATTCGAGAAAAATTTGCCATAATTTTTGAATGCGGCGCGTTGTGGGCGGTGGTACTTATCGTTATAAAAAAATTGAAGTTCTTGTAAAAATCACGACCAGTACCGGTGTGTCTGGATGAAACTGCGTTCCGCTTTTAAAATCTCGCGGTAAAATGCATCTCCCTCGGTCAGGGTCGCCAGTATCCGCGAGGCATTCTCCGGCCCGACGCCCCGGGCAGACAGGGCGATAACCGCCTTCTTCCCGCTGGAGAGGACGATATTGGCATTTTTCATGAACCGCTGCTCTACTGCCCGTTCATCCGCGGTCTTCCGGTTTTTTTTCACCATAGCGTATGACTCTTCTTCATAGGGTTTGAGTGCTGCAATGAGACGCGCCCCGCACTTCGGGCAGAGGGGGTGATCGGGGATACGTGAGACAACCGTCCTGCTCTTCCAGTCACGGCAGTTCATGCAACACAGGAGAACATCATCCTGATCAAGTCTGCGCCTGAGTATGGACAGGACTGCCTTGTCCGCAGTCGGGGGTGGGATCAGGTCCCGCGACGACAACAATCCGCCGGCACCGATCAGGGAATGGGGGCCAAGCGCAACACCGATCTCATTCTTATGGATCATCCGCACGATGGACGAGGCTGTATCAATATCCATGTACCCGGTGAGAAGTTCGCGGTAGGCTTCCTTCTGTACGATGGTATTGTCGAAAAACTCCAGGAGTCGCTGGATGCTGATCTTCTCATAGTCTGCATCGGGATCAATAGCGCCGAATTTTTTTGCGATCTGGACCAGTTTCCACTTGAAGAGCGCAGTCCGTTTCAGCGCCAGACGGATGATGCCGGGCATATGCGAGGGGTCGAGCGCAAGAAGAATATCCCGGACATCCGCCGCACAGATATCAGACGGGAGCCGCAGCAGAAACCGGTACGCATCCAGTTCGAGGCCAACACTTGTCCCGTACCTGGCAGAGATGAGGACGGAGAGGACACGGCCCAGCGCTTCGTTCGCCTTATGGCCGGCACAGACATTGCACACAACTCCGTCATCAATGTTCTCAAGCGTAATCAGTCGGTCCGTCGGTACCAGTGACCGGTTCTTGTCCATCTCCACGAGGAACTTCTCGACATACTTTACATCATCTGGGTCTTTGGTGTAATCTGATATCCTGCGGGTCCTTCGTATCCCGCCGGCTTCCTTCGCAACTGAGAACGGGACTGGGATCTGTTCGCCCTCCCATGAGGGCAGTTCCCCGTTCACTTTCTTTGCCGGCTCAACTGTCAGTTTACCATCGGCAATCTCAAGTACGCGCCAGAGCTGGCCTTTGGTGATGAAGACAGCACCGGTGTGGACCCACCCTACAACGAACGACTCGTCCAGTGTGCCTACCGTCCTCCGGGAGACCATGTCGAAGACCGGAACTTTTCGTTCATCGTGGATCATGGAAAGGTTGCCGGCAAGGTAGCGCCGGGCCCGTGCCGTGGTGATGATCCTGCTGCCATCCATGCGGATGAGGCGGTGCTCCTCCATCTGGCGGCAGACGTCTTCCAGCAGAGGACCCGGTTCTGAGAACAGGGAGGTACGGGACAGGATATCCTTGATATTTTTACGCTCGATCTCCCCATACTCGACCGCGATTGCCGCCACCTGGTTTGCGAGCACGTCTGCGGCATTCCTTTCGGCAACAACATCCTCGAGCTCGCCAGCCCGCGCCTTCTTTGCAATGACCAGTGATTCGAGCAGGTCGTCAAAACCGGTTGCAAGTATCGTGCCCCGGGAGACCGTGTTCAGCTGGTGGCCGGCACGACCCACCCGCTGGACGAGCCGTGCCACCTCGCGGGGAGAGCCGAACTGGATCACATGATCCACCCTCCCGATGTCGATGCCCAGCTCCATGGAGGAGGTGCAGATCAGGGTATGGATCTCCCCGCTCTTGAACCGTTCCTCGGCATCGATCCTTATCTCTTTCGAGAGCGAGCCATGGTGCACTTCCACGTCTCCCCGCTCGAACAGGGCATGCCCCAGCGCTTCTGCAGTGACCCGGGTGTTGACAAACACGAGTGTGGAGCCTTCACTCATGAGCATTTCGGAGAGCACGTCGGTCTGGTGCCTGAAATCATCGCCAACATACCGGACATCGATCTGGAGGTTCTTTGTAACCGGCACCTGTACGATAGAGAATGGACGCTTCCCGCACATGAACCGCGCAATATCTTCGGGATTGCCAACCGTGGCGGAAAGGCCGACGCGCTGGAACTCCCCGGCATAGACATGGAGCCGTTCAAGGGCAACCGCCAGCTGGGCGCCGCGCTTGCTGCCGGCGAGTTCATGGATCTCGTCGATGATAACAAACCGGACATTTGCAAGGTGCTGCCGGAGCCGTTTCCCCATGAAGAGGGCCTGCACTGTCTCGGGTGTGGTGATAAGGAGGTCCGGGGGACGGAGCGCCTGCTTCCGCCGTTCGGCCATGGGCGTGTCCCCGTGACGGACCCCCACGGTCAGACCAAGTTCACTGCACCACCACTGCATCCGTGAAAGAATATCACGGTTCAGCGAACGCAAAGGCGTTATGTACAGTGCCCTGAAACCCCCGCCGGCCGGCATGGAGAGCAGGGCATTGAAAACCGGAAACATCGCACTTTCGGTCTTCCCGGTACCCGTCGGTGCGATCAGGAGCGTATGATCCCCCTTAAGGATATGAGGGATCGCTTCTTTCTGGGCATCGGACAGATGGGTAAACCCGCGCTTCCTGATGCATGCCTGCACCCGGGGATCCATCACTTCAATCGCTTTCATCAGGGATCACGGACCGCAGGGGGCCGATGTACGTCCCGTCGGCAAGGATTATCTCCGTTGTGTCCAGAACCATGTTCCGCGAGAGGGGGGAGAACGGTTCTCTTATTATGTGCAGGATATTGTACCCGGCGATCTCGTTAAAGGCCGGCATGAACAGAACGCGGGTTGGTGTGACACCGTCCGGATCATCCTCCATTCCCAGGCATTTTGTATCCACTCCTGCCCGCAGGTATGCCGGTGACTGGAGGGCACAGCCGACCTCGTCATGGAGAGAGAGCAGGGGATGGTGATGCCCGACAATCATAAGATGCCCGGAGAGAAGCGGCGACGGGTACATATGACCATGCAGATATCCGGTTCCATCGATGACCGCTCCTTCCTTCATGCAGATCTCGGCAGGTTCAAGATACCGTTCAATACCGATATCGTGGTTGCCGGGAAATACCTGCAGCGGGACACGGTCCCGCAGCGCCGAAAGGATGCGGGGCAGTTCAAAATATTCCTGTCGCGTTAGTGACGGGATGCTGTGCTTGACGTCCCCGAGCAGCACCAGTCCATCGGGATCAACCCGGTCGACAATTGTGAGCAGCCGCTCCAGCCGTGCCCTGCTCCTGCTCCGGAAATGGAGCCCGTGTAACGCAAGGTCAGCCTCGATGCCGAAATGAAGATCGGCAACAACGAGATACCGCTCTTCCCCCGTGACGACCAGGGCAGGGCCGTCACCAATGAATTCCAGGTTCATAACGGTTTTACATATCCCTTCTGGGGCTGGTAACATTCATCTTCAACGATCAGAGATTCAATAGTGGTAAGGACAGCTTCCTTGGAAATTGCCCTCATCGCAGCCATTTCAAGGATCTCTTCAACGGCAACACCCCGGGGGCCACTGGCAGTCCGGATATATTCCCTGATCATTTCGCGGGGATCTGCCTGCTTTGCATCATCCGTTTCCTGTGAGGGACGGACTCCTGAAAGCGCGCCGGCAACCATAGCCGCCAGTTCTCCAAGTTCCTTAACCGTCAGGGAATAGTATGAGCATACCTGCAGGATCCTGCTGTCGGTGCATGTCCCTTTCAGAGCACAATGCACCAATTCAAGCCGTGCAAGGGTCGAATTTGCTGTAGTTATTACCCACTGGTCCCGGATAAGACGGTCGATGACATGGACCTGATCCGGGCGGATGGTTGGCACGGCTTTTCCCTCTCTCCTGTATAGCTGGGCACGACCGGATACGGAGACAAATGACGGAAGCGGGATCTTATGGATCGATTCAGCGAGCGGAGTATTTTTCCCGCCACACACCAGATCGAATCCTCCGGTTGGATCGGCGACCCGGAAAGAGAGCATATCGCCCTGTTCCTGCACTTCCACCAGTGCTCCGGCAAGGAACACCTGGCGACAGTATGCACTAAAAGGGGTC
>Ga0182011_10000471_pt1 | contig 35235 bp, 29 predicted proteins | sample 711E1DmetaG_FD_120481 | JGI IMG/M metagenome (GOLD analysis project Ga0182011, IMG submission 120481) | Permafrost microbial communities from Stordalen Mire, Sweden - 711E1D metaG | ecosystem: Environmental > Terrestrial > Soil > Wetlands > Permafrost | place: Sweden: Stordalen | collected...
CATCGGTAATTGGCTGGAAGTAGTTGAATCTGTGGAATGTCTGCGCGGTGCAGTTGGAAATAATGATGCCTCAAGCGATTTAATGGAAGTGACATATATGCTTTCAGGCACGATGGTGTATCTCGGTCAAAAAGCAAAATCGATTGAAGAAGGAATTGACAAATGCAGAAAGACTATTGAAGACGGATCGGCATATCATAAACTTCTTGATCTCATCCATGCACAAGGCGGCAATATTGAAGCAATTGAAAATTTGGAAAAATACCCGCTGCCAAAATTTGCGATGGAAGTTAAATCGAGTGAGAAAGGATTTATCAAAGAAATAGATTCTTTCGAACTCGGATTAACAAGCATTTCTCTTGGTGCAGGGCGCGAGAAGATCGACGACATTATTGATATGAAAGCAGGAATTCTCTTAAAGAAAAAAGTAGGCGATGCAGTGGATGTTGGTGATTCACTCGTTGTTTTCTATACCGACCGCGAAAATGTTCTCGCCTCTGCACGTGAAAGAATAACGAAAGCATTTACGTTCTCTTCAACCAAACCGGAACGAAAGCCAATGATTTTCGATATAGTCGATAAGAACGGTGTGAGGACGTGGAAGTAAGTAACCTTCCAGAGGTTTAGTACCTTCGGAAGGATTACCAACAGGGTTGCAAAACTTAAGAGAGATTTGTTTTACCAGCGCTTCTGATTATTGGCAATTCGCTGAGGAATACCGGCAGGAAAAAAAACAACAGAACTTTAAAATTACCTCTTTCCGGAATAGGACTATCTTCCATTCTATTTTTTCATCCCCTTCTTCAACACGGCAACCATCTGCTCGTGAATCAATCCATTTGTTGCGAGCATCTCTTCTTTATAAACACTTGATGGAGAACCGCGAAAGTCGGTCCACTTACCGCCTGCTTCTGACACAATCAATACTCCTGCGGCCATATCCCAGGGACGAATCACTCCTTCCCAGAAACCATCGAAGCGTCCCGCGGCAACATAGCATAAATCAAGCGCAGCCGACCCAAGCCGTCGAATTGCCTGTGCTTCCGCAAGAAAATTTCTAAAGTGCGTCACTGCAGGTTCAGGATGCTCATTGACATCGTACGGAAATCCGGTGACAACGAGGCTTTCAATTAATTTTACGGTCTTAGAAACTTCGATATGCTTCTTATTCAACTTCGCGCCCTTACCTTTTTCTGCAGTGAACAATTCATCTAAACTGGGATCGTAGACAACGCCGAGAATGATCTCTCCTTTATATTCCAGACCAATGGATACACAAAAAATTGGCAAAGCATGAGTGTAGTTCACAGTCCCATCTAATGGATCAATAATCCACCGGTACTCGGATTTCACTTCTGCGGCGCCGGATTCCTCACAGAGAAAATCATGCTGCGGAAAGTGCTGCTTAATTTTGCTGATAATAAGTTGTTCAGACTTCTTATCGATTTCAGTAACAAGATTAGTTTCTTGTCCGTCTTTCCGTTCAATACGACGAATTTTACCGACATTCGTTTTTAGAAATTTTCCCGCTTCAAGAGCGGTTTCAATTGCAACTTTCAGCATGATGTTCTCCTTGTGTTGTACATAAGATATGAAATAATTACTATCCATCCGAAGGTTTCCAACGCTTCAACAAAGAGAGCCTTCGGAAGGTTTTGCATCTTCTTGCTTTTCGCACATCTTCAGATTAAGTTATGAGTGAATATCTATCACGATAGGATTTGTGTTGACTTTTCTCAATCCCATAGCATTGATTGGACTTCTTGCAGCCGGCATTCCTCTCTTGCTGCATATATTCAATCTGCGCAAACTCAAAACGATTGATTTCAGCACACTTTCGTTCCTCAAGGAATTACAGAGAACAAAAATCCGCCGGCTGAAACTCCGTCAATTGCTCTTGCTATTGCTTCGTACATTGTTAGTTATTTTTGTTGTTTTAGCGTTCTCGCGTCCGACATTGAAAGGATCGCTCCCCGGCGGCCTTACCGGGCAGGCAAAGACGACGGCAGTTATTCTCTTTGATGATTCGCAAAGTATGACCGCAAGTGATGAACAAGGAGAATTGCTGCATCAGGCAAAAAACGCTGCCGTTGCTGTTATGAACCTTCTGAAAGACGGCGATGAAGTATATCTTGTTAAACTTTCCGATGTACCTATTGGTGGAACGTCCGAGATCCCTTCTGCCCAGCGAAACTTTCCGGCCATACGAAACGCTCTCCAAGAAATCAAACCGTCAGCGATGCATCGTTCGATCGAAGACGCACTTCGCTTTACCGCTCGATTGTTTGCCGCATCCCAAAACTTTAATAAAGAAGTTTATCTTGTGTCCGATTTCCAATCCGGTTCTCTTGAATCCAAAACGCAGAGAGTGAAAACCAGCGAGAACCTCTTCGCACCGACGACACAATTCTTTCTCATTCCACTTGGCAAACGCGAATTGCAAAATGTTTCGGTAGAATCGATAGAAATTCCGAATACAATCTTTGAAGTGAACAAACCCTTTACTGTAAAAGCGAAACTGACAAACCATGGAACTTCAAACGTACAGAATCATGTAGTAAGTATTTATCAAGGCGGCAGCCGCGTAGGACAAAAAGGCGTTGATATCCGTGCTGGGCAATCGGTAGAGACAGCGTTCACGCTGGTGCCGAAGCATTCCGGGTTCCTCGAAGGAAAGATTGAATTAGAAGACGACGATCTTGAATTTGACAACACCCGCTTTTTCACCGTGCATGTTCCGGAAGAACTTCACGTTCTTCTTGTCGGCAGCCCATCCGATCTTACGTATCTTCGTCTTACTCTGGCGACCCGACTCACCGACAGCAGTGCAAGCATAAAAATAAATCAGATACCGTACGACCGTTTTTCTTCCTCTCCATTGAATACCATGGATGTTATAATCTTTTCCAATGTGCGCGAACTAACGCGCGATCAATCTCTTGTCCTAAAAACGTATCTTCAAAACGGCGGCGGCATGCTTTTCTTCCCCGGCACGCAAACAACGAAAGACGCATTTAATACCGCCATAGCAGGACCGCTCGGCATCTCAACGATCACTGCATCAGATGATCATCTTATGTCGCCGTCAGCCACTTCATTCATCGAATTCGATAAAGTCGATTTACGCCACCCGCTCTTTGCCGGAATGTTTGAAGAGACCGAAACAAAAGAATCCGCCGGCACAACGCATCGGCAGCGTGTGCTGGAATCGCCTCGCATTACCAAATCATTCAGTTATATTCCGACGCCGAAATCTCGATCCATCATCACGCTTACAAATGGATACCCATTTCTTCTGGAAGATCAAATTGGCAGCGGACATGTATTATTGTTCAGTGTTCCTGCCAATACCGAATGGTCGGATTTGCCGCTGAAAGGATTGTTCGTTCCGTTGGTGCATCGTTCCCTCGCATATCTCGCGCAGAGATCAATGATGGAGCGTTCATTGTTGGCTGGCGAAGAAACAACCATTCACCTTCGTTCAGCCGTTCCATCAAAGCTCACTATTACGAAACCGGGCGGCTTGGAAATCTTTATAAACCCTCAACAGGTTGCGACGGAAAAAACTATTCGTTTTTCCGATGATAACCTGCCGGGACTCTACACCGTTGCATCTGGTAAATTGATAGTTGATAAATTCGCAGTTAATATCGATCCGGATGAATCAAACACTACTCCTTCGGATAACAAACATCGAGACAATATGTTCAAACGGCTCGGTATGACGGACAAATCGATACACACGGTGAACCAGGTGCAAGAAGTACAGGACATCATCACAGAGTCGCGCCTCGGTGCTGAACTTTGGAAACAATTCCTTATTGCCGCACTCATTATTGCAATGATCGAAATGCTCGCAGCGAGAGATAATAAACATCATCGCCCTTTGACAGCGACCTAAACACAATATGAAAGAACCACTATGATTGAATTAGCACACACTGGAAAAGAAAAGTGTATTCTTGTTGGAGTACCGACGCGTTTGAATTTGAAAGCCGAGGTGGACGAGTCACTCACGGAGCTTGCATTGCTCGCCGACACAGCGGGGGCGGAGGTTGTTGGGAGAATAACACAGGATCGTGATCATCCCGAGCCGGCGACGTACATCGGCAAAGGAAAGGTTGAAGAATTACATCAGCGATTGAAAAATGAAACTATTCCGCTTGTCATCTTCGACGACGACCTGTCGCCCGCGCAAGTGAGAAATCTTGAACGACTCATGGAATGCAAAGTTCTCGACCGCAGCGGGTTGATTCTTGATATTTTTGCATCGCGCGCAAAATCCAGTGAAGCGAAGACGCAAGTGGAACTTGCTCAGCTTGAATATCTTCTGCCGCGCCTCACGCGCCAATGGACGCATTTGTCAAAACAATTCGGAGGTATAGGAACAAAAGGTCCCGGTGAGACGCAAATCGAAACCGACCGACGGCTGATTCATACACGCATTAGTCATTTAAAAGAAAAGCTTGAGCGCATATCTCAACAGCGTGTAACACAACGCCAGGGGCGAACGAAGCACACTCGCACTGCACTTGTGGGTTACACCAATGTTGGTAAATCGACTCTTTTAAATCTTCTTGCCGGATCAGACGTTTTCGTCGAAAATCGTCTTTTCGCAACCCTCGATCCGACAACACGGATTGTGCCGCTCGATTCTGCCGTTTCAATTCTTATGACAGATACCGTCGGTTTCATCCGTAAACTGCCGCATCATCTTGTTGCATCGTTTAAGAGTACGTTAGAGGAAATAACTGAAGCCGATATTCTTCTCCATGTGGTGGACATCTCGAGCCCATACTTCGAAGACCAAATCCGCGTTGTGCAGGAAACATTGGAAGACCTTGGCGCCGGTGATACACCGACGCTCGTTGTCTTCAACAAAATTGACATGCTTCAAGATCGAAGCATCTTGCCGACGTTATCCGAGAAACACCCAAACAGTGTGTTCATCTCTGCTGTCCGTGGAATAAATATTCTCGGATTTAAAGAAGCAGTTGCACAAATGCTGGAAAAAGAATTTTTTATTGAAGAAATAGTATTGCCGGACTCAAAACAAAAGCTTATCGCTCAACTGCATGATGTAGGGGAAGTGTTAGATCGAACTTACGAAGACGGAAAAGTGAAAATGAAAATTCGAATTCACCGGAGAGATAAAGAAAGGTTTTTGCAGATGGTTAAATGATTTCTCTGATTTTACAGATTTCATACTGACTGCAGATTGCACGCGGGTGGAACGATAAGGACGTACAATGGATCGCCCCTGCAAAGGGTCACAATTACATTTCCTTCGTCTTAATCATGGTTTCGCCTTTGAACAATTTCTTTACCTCTTCTCCGGCATTCACATTTCCCAAACCTTCACCAAGGTGCATGGGAATGAGGACTTTTGGTTTAATAATGTTTGCCGCCTCTGCCGCTTCCGTTGCTGTCATGGTATATGTACCGCCGCACGGCAGTATTGCAATATCTGTAATAATATTCTTCATCTCGGGAATGAAGTCGGTATTCATTGCGTGATATATTTTTTGACCGTTCGAAAGTGTGATACTATATCCCACCCATTTGTTTCCTTTGGGATGAAACTTCTTATAAATATTGTACGCCGGCACCGCGGTTACTTTCAATGCACCGATGGTATAATCTTTTCCCGGAACGACTCCAAGTGCCGAATCTTCAAATTGAGATGATACATCCTTTGGTGCGACGATCATCGTTTGTTTCGTTTAAATCTTGGCAATATCTTCCATAGAAAAGTGATCAAAGTGAGCGTGTGTTTTAAAAATAACATCCGCCTTGGGCAGGCCTGCCGGAAGCTTGAAGGGGTCAATAGAAATTTGAAGAGCGCCGTCTTCGATGCGGAATGCCTATTGCCCGAACCAATGAATGTGGTGGTATTCCCTATGTCCTCCGATGGGTAATACAGAAAAGAAAGACATAATCCAATTCGTCATTATTATTTCTTTCGCAGTTTTTCTTTTGCTTTTGCAAATCCCGGTTTTAATATGTCGTAAATGAATGCAATGCGCTGTTTGTACGGCATGAAAGCGCTTTTCATTGCATTAATAGTCAGTTTTTCCAGATCTTCAAATTTCAAGTCGAACATTTCTGCCGCTGTGCAATACTCGTCTGTGAGAGTGACGTTGCTCATCAGCCGATCGTCCGTGTTGAGTGTACAGCGAAACTTATATCGATAGAGAATACCGAACGGATGCTCTTCCATACTCTGCACAGCACCGGTATGCACATTGCTGGTAAGGCAGATTTCGAGCGGGATGCGTTTGTCTAACACATACTGAGCGAGCGTTCCCATATTCAACACTTCGCCTTCTTTTACACGCATATCTTCGATAAGCCGCGTAGCATGACCGATCCGATGCGCACCGCACCATTGAATCGCCTGCCAAATAGATGCTTTGCCGTACGCCTCGCCTGCATGAACGGTAATGTTAAAATTTTCACGCTGGATGTAATGGAACGCATCAACATGTTTCTTCGGCGGATAACCGCCTTCTTCTCCGGCAAGATCGAATCCGACAACTCCGCGATTCCGGAAATCGACTGCCAATTCTGCCATTTCCAATGAAACAGATGGATCCATATTTCGCATTGCACAAATGATGAGGCCGTAATGAACACCGAAATCTTTTTTCCCGCGCTCAAATCCGTGCAGTACCGCCTTCACGACTTTGTGCGGATCCAGTTTCTTACTGATATGAAATACAGGTGCAAAGCGTGATTCAATATAGACAACCCCGTCTTTTTTCATATCTTCCAGCGTTTCATACGCAACACGTTCAAGCGCTTCCTCCGTTTGCATCACGCCGCACGTATGCTCGAAACCTTCGAGGAAAAGTGACAATCTTCCTCGCGCAGCGCCGCGATAAAACCAATCCGCCAGTTCGCCGGCATCGACAGTAGGCAGCTTTTTGTATTTCTGCTCTTTTGCCAATTCAATGATTGTTTGCGGGCGCACACCGCCATCGAGGTGATCGTGGAGCAAGACTTTTGGCAGAGTTCGAACAAATTCTTTTTTGAATTTCATATACCGTCTTTCTGTTTGAGAAATATAATTGTCTTGTCAATCTAATGTTCCAATTCTTTTTTCTACTTCGGGCAGAATGCTTCCCTCTAAAACTAATTTGAGCGCCCTTTGAATATCATGGTATAGTACCCGATCTCGATGAAGATGTTGAATATGCGTCCGAACAAATTGATAGGCTTCTTCTGTACCTGCACCGGCTCTGCGTGCTTTTCCATCTTTCAATATTCTTGCAAAGTCCATCCCCTGACTCGCGCAGAGTAGTTCAATGGCAAGAACAGTCTGCGTATTCTTCAAAACACGCCATGCCTTTTGCGCACTGATTGAACCCATGCTATTGTGGTCCTCCTGGTTTGCGGAAGTCGGAATGGAATCTACGCTTGCCGGGTGCGCAAGCACTTTGTTTTCTGATACAAGAGAAGCGGCAGTATACTGCGCAATCATCAGACCGGAATTTAATCCGCCGTTGGATGTAAGAAAACGGGGCAAACCGCTGAGCGAACCATTCACCAATCGCTCTATGCGGCGTTCTGAAATATTTGCGAGTTCCGACAGCGCAATGGCAAGGAAATCCATTGCCAGGGCCATCGGCTGACCATGAAAGTTTCCGCCTTCAAGATGTATTCCGTCTTCAGGAAAGATGAGCGGATTGTCATTCGCAGAATTTATTTCGATGGCAACTTTATCGTATACATAATCGATCGCATCGCGCGAAGCGCCATGCACTTGCGGTATACACCGTATTGAATAAGCGTCCTGCACTCGCGTATCGTTGCGCCGATGGGACTCGCGTAATTCACTGTTGCGCATCAATTTCCGCATATTTTTTGCAACTACCATTTGCCCTTTGTAAGGACGAAGACGATGAATCCGTTCATCAAAAGCGGTATCACTTCCACGCAGGGCTTCTACGCTCATCGAAGCAGCAATATCTGCGATCTTGGTTAAAAGTTTCGCTTGATGAACCGCCAACGCTGCGTATGCTGTCATCATTTGCGTACCGTTGATAAGAGCAAGTCCTTCCTTCGCCGTCAGCCGTACCGGCTGCAGCCCATTTCTCCGAAGGGCTGTACTGGAATCAATAAATTTATATTGTACTCTTTTATCCTTTTGAAATATTTTCCCCTTCCCCATCATGGCCAGCACTAAATGTGCAAGCTGGACGAGATCGCCGCTCGCTCCAACGGATCCTTGTGAAGGAATAACCGGAATAATATTGCAGTTGATCATTTCGACCAATAATTCTACCGTCGAAAGACGTATTCCCGAAAATCCCTTCGCTAATGCATTCACACGCAGTGCCATCATTGTGCGCACGATTTCTGGTGGCAATGGAGGGCCTGCACCGGCAGCATGACTGAATATGAGATTTTCCTGAAGTTGTTCAATATCTTCTGCCTTCACATGCACATTGGCAAATTCTCCAAAACCGGTGGTCACACCGTAAACTATTTCACCGTCATTGGTCCACTGATCCACAAGTTTTCTCGCTCGCTTGATATTTCGCTTTGCTATTGGACTCAATTTCGCATATGCAGTTTCATGTGCAAGGTCAAATACTTCAGGAATGGTAAGCTGATTGCCGTCGAAAATGCAGTTTTTCATCGTACACCGATCGATTGATGGGAATTCATGCTCTAATGTAGCAGTGGATGGCGTCAATTTCAACATTTGTTTAAGCCCCACAGGGAAGAAACCAATTGACTTTTCAAGCGAATCTGGTTATTATTTCCATTGGTAGAAATTACAAAATTCTTTCCATCTTCGATGAAGCAATTAATATTTCAATTACGGTGATAGGGAAAATACGTTCCTCGATAAAAGCGACAGCTTATGAGTGAAGAAAAAATTCAAGTCCTCATCGCCGACGATGAAGATCCGCTTCGCATCGCCATCGCCGCATGGCTTGTTGATGAAGGATTTGATGTTGAACAAGCCGCCGATGGTGTTGAAGCGATAAAGAAAGTGCAGGAAAAGGATTTTGATATTTCGATACTCGACGTTAAAATGCCCGGCGCTAACGGTTTGGAGGTTCTGCGCTACATAAAAAAGAATTCCTCGCAGACAGAAATTGTCATGATGACGGGGATGAGTGATGTAAGTATGGCTGTTGAAGCAATGAAGCTTGGTGCAAAAGAATACCTTACCAAGCCTATTGATATGGAACAGCTTGTACCTCAACTCAAAGGAATTGTACGGGCGCGCGTTGCTGAAGACCGTATACGCCGCTTGCAATCCGAACACACTGCACGCTTGCTCTACGATCTTCACAATCCTATCGCCGGACTTCGCCAAAGCATCGGTTATCTGTTGAAAGGAATGGCGGGTTCAGTTGGCGATCACCAGAAAGAATTGCTCGGATACATGACCACTTCTATCGATAAGGTGATAAACCTTCTGACCGATATGATGGACTTGACAAAACTTGAAGGTGGTCGAGTACGATTGAATAAAGGTATCAGCAGTCTTGGAACGTCCGTGCAAACGATAATACAAGAATTCAATGTTCCCGTTCATTCGAACAACATCACTTTAGATTTCTACGCAGAACCGGACTTGCCGACGCTTGAATATGATTCCGAAAAAATCGAACAAGTCGTTAAAAATTTTATGGGCAATGCTGTCACGCATACTCCGCCTCAAGGCGCCATTGTTGTGCAAGTACGTAAGGCTTCTCTTGTTCTGGAAGAAGGGCAGCTGCCGACCGATCATGTGATGGTTTCAGTTTTCAATAGCGGCGCCGGCATTCTCCCGGAAGAATTGCCCCTTATTTTCGATCGTTATCGCGATCTTATTTCCGGAAAATCAAATAAAGATAAATTGTCGGGGCTTGGTCTCGTTATTTCTCAGCGTATCATTGAAGCACATAACGGAAAAATTTGGGTTGAATCGGAAGTCGGCAAAGGAGCAACATTCTCTTTCGCACTTCCCATCCGATAAACAATTATTAATTCTAAAGAGCTTATGAAAACTGAAACTATTTCCGTCCTTACGGTCGATGACGAAGAATCATTCCTTCAAGTCATTCAGACATTGCTCACTCAAGAAGGATACAAAGTAGAAGTCGCGAAAGACGGCGTTCTTGCCATCAACGCATTACAGCAGCGTATTTTTGATCTCGTTCTGCTGGACGTAAAACTCCCGCGCGTCGATGGTGTGGAGGTGTTGAAGTTTATCCGCGACCATTCCTTCGATACGCAGGTCATTATGCTCACAGGTGTGCACGATATCAAGATTGCAGTTGAGTGCATGCAATTGGGTGCATACAGCTACATCACGAAACCGTATTCAGGAGAAGAACTTGTTGCTGTTATCGAACACGCAATGGAACGCAAGCGGCTCAGTATAGAAAACAAAGTTTTAAAGTCAGAGCTTGCACGCCATACATTCAGCGGCAATATTGTCGGCGAAAGCAAACCGATGCTGGAATTATTGAATATTGCCGCCAAAGTCGCTCCCACAGATTCTCCCGTTCTCATTCAGGGTGCAAGCGGCACGGGCAAAGAACTTGTTGCCAACTTCCTGCATAAAAACAGCTCACGCAAAGATCAGCAGTTCGTTGCATTGAATTGTGCTTCTATTCCGGAAAACCTGCTTGAAAGCGAATTGTTCGGCCATGAGAAAGGTGCATTCACCGATGCGCATATGATGAAACAGGGCATTGTTGAAATTGCCAACAACGGCACACTGTTCCTCGATGAAATCGGCGAGATCAGTTTAATGATTCAGCCGAAACTTTTGCGTTTCCTGCAAACAGGCGAGTATAGACGTGTAGGCGGCAATAAAAATTTTAAATCGGATGTACGTGTGATTTCTGCTACGAATAAAAATTTGCATGACGAAATCGGTACCGGAAAATTCCGCGAGGATCTTCTCTATCGTATCAACGTCATTACGCTGTCGGTGCCGCCGCTGCGGGAACGACCGGAAGATATTCCCATGCTTGTAGATTATTTTTTGAAGAACCGGGTGCGTCCACGCGAATTGAAAATGATCGAGCCGAAAGCGCTCGAACTGCTTATGAAATATGATTGGCCCGGTAACGTACGTGAATTAGAAAATGTCATCGAGCGCGCCAGCATTTTATGTAAAGAAAATCTTATCTGTGTTGACGACATCGCCCTCCCCATCGGTAAGCGAACAGGCCTGATCAAAGAGGCTGTTCTTGGGGCAGGCGGCCCGCAAATTGGAAGTGCGGTTTCGATACACGAAATTGAAAAAGTCCATATTGCAGGCGTGCTGAAGACAGTCGGCTGGAACAAGAACACAGCCACTCAAATTCTTGGCATCAGTTTAAAAACACTCTACACAAAAATTCAGCAATACAATTTGACGAAACCATAGCAGAGGTATTGACCTTCTCGTTCGGGTTGCACGTGTGGTTTCCAGATTTCCGGCAGCACGACTATGCATATTTACATCCTCCGGCACGGCGATGCTTCTTCCAATTCCCGGTATAGCGACAGCGATCGCCCGCTGACTGATCTTGGTATGCGCCAGGCAGCACTCGCCGGCGCTCTTTTGCAGCGAATGAATACCGTCATCGATGCAGCGATCTCAAGTCCGCTCAAACGTGCTCAAGATACAGCTTCCATCGTCTTATCATCTACCGATAAAAGGCTGATTTCTTTCAGCGAATTATTGATAAACGGATCCGATCCGCAGCATTTATTGAATCAACTCGATAAACTCAGGGAGTCATCTGTGCTTTTGATCGGACACGAACCATATTTGTCCGAACTCATCTCGCTGCTTATCGGCGGAAATAAAAAGGTGGAGATAGAAATGAGAAAATGCAGCTTAGCATTGGTGAATATATCAAACCCGATCCATCAAGGAACCGGAGTATTAAAATTTCTTATTCCTGTTGAAACACTAGCATAGTTCATCAAATATCCATTGGGAAAAATATATGGAACTCAAAACAGTAAAAATTGAAAAACCGGAAGCGATTAATTTTATCCTTGGACAATCGCATTTTATCAAAACGGTGGAAGACATCCACGAAGCTATTGTACAGACAAATCCGCAGATGAAGTTCGGCCTCGGGTTTTGCGAGTCATCCGGTATGGCACTTGTCCGCTGGACCGGCAACGACGATGCGCTCATCGAGATGGCAAAGAAGAATGCACTGTCGCTTTCCTGCGGGCATTGCTTCATTATATTTATGGAAAATGGTTTTCCGATAAACATTCTTAACGCCATAAAAGTTCTTCCGGAAATCTGTACTATTTTCTGCGCTACAGCCAATCCGGTGGAAGTCATTATAGCAGAAACCGAACAGGGACGCGGCGTTCTCGGCGTCATCGATGGCGAAAAAACAAAAGGCGTAGAAACCGATAAAGACATACAATGGCGGAAAGAGTTTTTACGGAATATCGGGTATAAAGCTTGATCACGAAGTAAAAGAATTATGATAACACGTGACACTCTCATTCGTCGAAACGGCTGGATACGACACAACGGACAATTTCTGCCATGCGACCAGCACGGGCATAAAAATATTTGCCACGAGCTTCATCTGACCGAAGAGGAAGCCGAACGAAACGGATGGATCAAAATTGCCTGGGATGGGAAGGGCCTTGAATTACGCATAAACCCTGCATCGGAGCCGACACAGGACCAATTAGATACGTTATGGGACTGGTGTGTTATCCATCAGGATAAATTCGGATTAAACGCCAAAGAAACATTTGAACGCTTCAAGAAATCTATTCTGTAACCGGATAACTGCCCCATGAACTATTTCCACGCATACTTTTTCTTTACACGTTACACCATCATTCCACTTTCGTAATTATCGGAAGGCGGCAATATGAAATTAAAACCTCGCACTATTCGCGCACCACGCGGCACACAGCTTACCTGCAAAGGCTGGATACAGGAAGCTGCTTTACGGATGCTTATGAACAATCTCGATCCGGAAGTTGCTGAGAAGCCGCAGGAGCTGATTGTCTATGGGGGCACAGGAAAAGCTGCACGCAATTGGCAGTGTTTCGATGCTCTTGTTGAGAGTCTGAAAAATTTAGAGAATGACGAAACATTACTTGTTCAATCCGGTAAGCCGGTGGGTATATTCAAGACGCATGAAAATGCACCGCGCGTCCTCATCAGTAATTCCATGCTCGTGCCAAAGTGGGCAACATGGGAAGAATTCCGCCGGTTGGAAGGACTTGGATTGACGATGTACGGACAAATGACTGCAGGAAGCTGGATGTACATCGGCACACAGGGAATTTTACAGGGAACGTACGAAACATTTGCCTCCGCCGCGGCGAAACATTTCGGTAAAAATCTTGCCGGTAAATTCTTACTCACCGCAGGACTTGGCGGTATGGGCGGGGCGCAGCCGCTCGCCGCAACAATGAACGGAGCAGCGTGTCTCGTCGTCGAAACGGATCTGCATCGAATCAAACGCCGTCTTGAAACAGGTTATCTCGACACTATGACCAACAAGCTCGATGATGCCCTTGCCCAAGTTCGCGCTGCAAAAGAAAAGAAAATACCTTTGTCCGTAGGTTTGCTCGGAAATGCAGCGGAGATCATTCCAAAAATTGCTGCCGGAAAATTTTTGCCCGACATCGTCACCGATCAAACATCTGCACACGATACATTGAACGGCTATGTTCCGGCAGGCATGCTTTATATAAAGGCACTCGAACTTCGTAAAAAAGATCCGCAAAAATATATTACACTTGCAAAAGCATCTATCGTTGATCATATGAAAGGTTTACTGAAACTGAAGCAAAAAGGTTCCGTTGTATTCGACTATGGAAACAATATCCGCGGCGAAGCATTTGCAAATGGCGTGAAGAAGGCATTTGATATTCCCGGTTTTGTTCCCGAATACATTCGACCACTCTTCTGCGATGGAAAAGGGCCATTCCGGTGGGCAGCACTTTCCGGGGATCCGGAAGATATCTATCGCACAGACCAAGCAGTGATGGAAACATTTCCGGAGAATAAACAGCTATGCACATGGATTCATAAAGCTCAAAAGGAAGTCGAGTTTCAAGGATTGCCGGCACGCATTTGCTGGCTCGGGTATGGCGATCGAGCAAAAATGGGGAAGATCTTCAACGATCTCGTCGCCAGCGGTGAAGTGAAAGCACCCATCGTCATTGGCCGTGATCATCTCGACTGCGGCAGTGTTGCTTCGCCAAATCGCGAAACAGAAAAAATGCTCGATGGCAGCGACGCTATTGCAGATTGGCCCATCCTTAATGCACTGCTCAATGCTACGGGCGGCGCAAGCTGGGTAAGTGTTCATCATGGAGGCGGAGTCGGTATAGGTTTATCAATCCATGCTGGAATGGTTGTTGTCGCCGATGGAACAAAAGAAGCCGAGGTGCGGTTACAAAGAGTGCTGACGTACGATCCCGGTATGGGTGTTGTCCGCCATGCCGATGCCGGATATAAACGAGCTATTGAAAACGCAATGAAATGGTCAATAACGATTCCTATGTTAACCAAATAGAGTTTATCGCAGGAGGAAAGTATGCACGCATTCGGTCATATTGAAATTCCGACAACCAACATCATAAAGTCGAAGAAATTCTTCGGCACTGTCTTTGGATGGACATTTTCTCACATTCAGGATATCAATTATACAATCATCCATACGGGTAAGCATCCCAATGGAGGATTTGAGATAGTGAAACGATTGCCAAAGAAGGGACAAGTCGTACCATATATCGAGGTCGAAGACATCGATACAACCATTAAAGCCATTCGCAAAGCGCACGGAAAAGTGTTAATGAAGAAATCACAAGTTGGATCGATGGGCTGGCGAGCGCGGTTTGCTACGCCGGAAGGAGTTGAGCTCTGTCTTTGGCAGCAGGCGCCAAAATCATAACCTGTCTATACTGAGTTCATACATACTCGGGAATTGACACATACCATGACAATTGTACGAAATGTGCGCGTATCTCGCATTCGTATTTTTGAACGGACATCCCTTCAATAAGTCCTAGCCCGCCAATTTTTGAACTTCACCACAATTATCCTCTCCTCTTACGCAGGGAACATTATCGCGCGTAATACTGAGGAATACACCTCTCATTTTTCACTTGACAACACTCCGCATGTTTATTATATTATATATGTGCATACATACATATATCGATATATATTAATGCCGTTGAAAGAAGAGAGAATGATCATGAAGAAGAAAATTAATTTCCCTTTATTATCAATAATCATATTGACCGCTTCCTTGATATGTTATGCTCAACAAAAGGAGACCTTACCGAAAAATAATACTCAGGAGGAGGCAAAACAGTTTGTCCAACTGTTGGTAAAGGGAGACTTTTCAGGTGCAGCAAAGAACTTTGATGTTACCATGAGAGGAGCACTCCCTCCAGCGAAGCTTCAAGACGGATGGGAATCCCTCAATACATACGCTGGATCATTCAAAAGACAAATCGGTGTTCGAACTGAAAAGTTTCAACAATATGATATTGCATTTGTTACATGCGAATTTGAGAGGGCTACTCTCGATGCGAAAGTCGTATTCGATAGTGTAAGACAGATTGCAGGCCTATTCTTTATCCCAAGCCAATCTTCCCAAAAACTCGAAGCACCTGCATCTTCAACAAAGGATACTCTGCGGGAAAAGGAAGTGCTGGTCGGGATTGGAGAATGGGCAGTGCACGGAACGCTCAGTTTCCCTAAGGGATCGGGTCCTTTCCCGGCAATAGTACTTGTTCACGGTTCAGGACCTCAAGACCGAGATGAAACCATCGGACCAAACAAACCCTTTCGAGATTTGGCGGATGGTTTGGTCTCAAGAGGAATCGCTGTCTTACGTTATGAGAAGCGCACGAAGGAACATGCAAGTCAATTCACCTCGAAGAAACAATCGACGATGTACTCTTGTCTGCTTCATTGTTAAGGAAAACTGAGAGAATAGATCCCAAGAAGATTTTCGTTCTTGGTCACAGTCTTGGTGGTATGCTGATTCCAAGAATCGGAAACCTCGACTCAAACATTGCCGGGCTCATCGTTTTGGCAGGCGCAACCAGACCCTTGGAAGATATAATCCTGGAACAGATGTCATACATTTTCTCCCTTGACGACACAATTTCCGAAAACGAAAAATTACAGCTTAGTAAAATCAAGTTACAAATTGCCAGGGTGAAAGACCCGACGTTGTCTGTGGCCACGCCATCGACAGATCTCCCCTTTGGCGTGCCGGCCAAGTACTGGATAGACCTGCGAGGCTACAATCCGCCTGAAACTGCCCGAAGCCTGAAACAACCGATGCTCATATTGCAAGGTGAAAGAGACTATCAAGTGACAATGGAGGATCTTGAAAACTGGAAGAAATACTTATCTTCAAAGCAAAACGTGGAGTTCAAAACCTATCCGAAACTCAATCATCTGTTCATTGAGGGCGAGGGAAAGAGTACGCCACAAGAATACAATGTGGCAGGCCACGTCGATGAGATTGTTATCGACGATATTGCCGGATGGATGAAGGAACAACAAGTAAAAGCATACGATAAATGAAAGTACTTAACAACATCTTCATGGCTTTGAGTGATCCGACACGACGTGAAATCGTCCAGTGTCTACGGAAAAAGGATATGACTCCTTCGGAATTACTTGGACGCATTCAAGCAACCCAGCCGACTCTTTCTCATCACCTTGATATTCTCAAGCGTGCCGATTTGATCGAAGGAACCAGGGAAGGTCAGTTCATTCGTTATGCGCTGAACATGACTGTTTTTGAGATGGCGATTGAATTTATGATGACAACGACAACAAGGAGAAAATAAAATGAAATGGTCTTTGAAACGGGAAATTTTTCCATTCACTATTCTGCTTATTATGGCATGTGTTTCAATATATTACTACCCAAGTCTACCAGATAAAGTGCCGATCCACTTTGACGTTAAAAGTAACATCAATGGCTGGGCAGAAAAAAATATTTTCTTCCTTACACAATTCGGTATTATGTTAGGCTCATATTTTCTAATTACCTTCATACCATTCATGGATCCGTTTCGGAAAAAGATAGAGTCCAAATATGGACTTCTTCTCCTTTTTCGAGATATCATAATCGGATTCTTTGGTTTCATATTCGGCATCGGTATTCTCGCAGCATTTGAAGGATCGATCCGCCAGGATCTGTTAGGTGTTGGATTAGGACTCTTGCTTTTCCTTACAGGAAATTACATGCCCAAACTACCTCGCAATTGTTTTTTTGGAATCAAGACACCCTGGACATTGTCGTCCGAAGTAATATGGAGAAAAACACACATCGTAGGTGGTTGGCTATTTGCAGTATCCGGTGCAGTAATTGTCGTTCTTTCATTACTAAAAGTGCCTCTTATTGTCACATTGTTTGTACTATTGCCTGCTATTCTCGTAAGCGGCTTACTTTATCCTCTATATCTTTTTAAGAAACTGCAGAAAACAAACGAGCTTTGACCGCGCAGTAATCTGACTTCTCATAATATATTATTATGAACGGTATTCTATAAGTATCCAGTGAAGCTTTGTGAAATCCAATTCTCTTCAATCAGAAGCAGGATTGTATGCCTGATGTATTTATGCACGAAGAACACTAAGCAAACACGGAGGCACGTTTATTCTCTGTAATTTCGCCGAAATTGAGCGGCGTTTTCCTAAATATCCCCGTCTCCCTATTCTTTCCTGCGAAGGTTATCAACTGGATCTAAAACCAAACCTTGATTCTTCAGTATAATCTTCGTTTCTTGCCCTCCAAGAAATTCATTGTTTATCTATGAACCTGATCATTAAAAACATAAAACAGCTGGTCACTGTTCGGTCAAACGGCATGCCGGTCAAATCCGGCAAAGACATGCGCGATCTCGGTATCATCGAACGTGCAACAGTACTGATTCAAAATGGTTTGTTCGCCTGGATCGGCTCCAGTGCCGAGTTTGATCAGACGGTTGACGAACATATCGACATTCTTGATGCTTCGGAATTAGTCGGCCTTCCCGGATTTGTTGACTCTCATACGCATTTACTGTTTGCGGGTACGCGAGAAGACGAGTTCGCAATGCGCTTGGAAGGAAAATCGTACCAGGAGATCGCGGAAGCGGGCGGAGGAATTCTCAGCACGGTCCAGGCAACACGAACGGCGACCAAAAAGGAATTGAAGAGAATTGCCCGCCATCATGTAGACACCATGCTGACGGAAGGAACGACAACCGTCGAGATCAAATCGGGCTATGGACTGAATGAAAAAGATGAGATCAAAATGCTTGATGCAATAAACGACCTTGCCGAGGAATGTTTGATGGATATTGTACCGACATTTCTCGGAGCGCACGCAGTACCGCCGGAGTTCAAGAATAATTCCGATGCCTATGTTGACCTCATCTGCACACGGATGCTTCCCTACATTGCACAACGCAAGCTGGCAAAATTCTGTGATGTTTTTTGCGAACAGGGATATTTTTCCGTTGAACAATGCCGGAGAATTTTTGCAACAGCAAAGCCGCTTGGCATACGCAATAAAATTCATGCGGATCAGTTGACACAGATCGGAGCATCGAAACTTGCAGCAGAAGTGAGCGCCGTCTCTGCCGACCATCTTGAGCAAATCGGCGATGCAGGAATCGCCGCATTAAAACAATCCGGAACTATCGCAACAGTTCTTCCAGGCGTTTCGTTCTTCCTGGAAGACAAGTATCCGCCTGCGCGGAAGATTATCGATGCCGGTGTTCCGCTGGCGATTGCATCCGATTTCAATCCTGGTTCATGTATGTCTTATTCCATGCCCATGATGATGACCATTGCATGCACGCACATGTCGATGACACCGGAAGAGGCTCTTACTGCTTCCACGCTCAACGGTGCAGCTGCACTTGGGTTATCAGAAAAACTCGGCAGCATCGAAGTGGGAAAACAAGCCGACATTGTTCTGTACGACATTCCAGGCTACCGGTACCTCGCTTACCATTTTGGCACGAATCACGTTGCCAAGGTTATTAAGCATGGTACGTATTTGGATTTTTAGTGAAGGAGGAACTCCATATGCAAAAACTTGTAGAATGCGTTCCTAATTTCAGCGAGGGGCATAATCAAAAAACAATCGATGCCATTCGTGCAAGTGTGCAAGGTGTGCCTGGAGTTCGATTGCTCAATATTGAACCGGATAAAGATTACAACCGGACAGTGGTAACATTCGTCGGCGAACCGGATGCAGTCCTGGAAGCGGCGTTCCAGGCAACAAAAACTGCGGCGGAATGTATCGATATGGCACAGCACAAAGGCGAACACCCCCGCATCGGCGCAGCGGATGTTGTTCCGTTCGTTCCCATTAGCGGCGTAACAATGAATGACTGCGTGCAAATATCCAATATGTTCGGCAAACGTGTTGCATCCGAATTGAATATTCCAATTTACTTATATGAATTTGCATCTCGCGCACAGTATAGAAAATATCTTTCCGACATCCGCAGAGGCGAATACGAGGGGTTAACAGATAAATTGAAAGATCCTGCATGGAAACCGGATTACGGTGAATCGGTGTTCAATTCAAAATCCGGCGTAACGGTCACCGGTGCAAGAAGTATTCTCATCGCATACAACGTCAATTTAAGCTCAAAAGATATTACGCTGGCACACGAAATAGCCTTGCGTATACGTGAGAGCGGACGTATGATGAAAGATGAATTTGACAATCCGGTTAAAAACGAAAAAGGCGAAATAATAAAAGTTCCTGGTACACTCAAAGCTGTGAAAGCTATGGGTGTTTTCCTGGAGCGATTCAAGATAGCACAAGTTTCTATGAATCTCGTAGATTTTGAAATTACCTCGATCCACGAAGCATATGAAGAAGTGAAAAAGCAGGCACAGGCATTGGATATCGATGTTACCGGAAGCGAACTTGTTGGATTAACACCGCTTTCTGCCATGGTAAAAGCGGGAAAATATTATTCGGTCAAAAAAACCCTTACCGATCAAGAATATGTTTCCCTTGCTGTCGAAATATTAGGATTAAATCAATTTGAGCCTTTCGACGCAAAGAAAAAAATCATAGAGAATCAGATTTAAAATATACATTCCATACTGATCAATACGGCATGAGCCGGTAGGACTCGATATGCTCACCTCTCTTTCTGTAAATGACTTTCTCGATGAAATTGCATCTCCATCTCCGGCACCCGGCGGTGGAAGCGTTTCCGCACTTGCCGCGACGTTCGGAGCCGCGCTTACTTCCATGGTCTGTTGTCTCACTATAGGCAAAAAGAAATATGCTGATGTCCAGAGTGAAATGGAAAAAGTGCTGAAGCAGTCCGAAGAACTTCGCGCTCACTTCAAAGCAATTATTGATGAAGATACTGCAGCATATAATAAGGTTATGTCGGCATACGGATTACCAAAGGACACAGAAGAACAGAAATCGAAACGAACGGCAGAAATTCAGGAAGCGATGAAAACAGCGACAATCGTTCCGCTCAAGCTTATGGGACATTGCATGGAAGCAATGAAACTCGTTCAGATAATAGCAGAACAGGGAAATCAAAATTCTCTTTCAGATGCCGGTGTTGCCGCGCTGATGCTGCACGCCGGATGCGAAGGCGCCGCGTTGAACGTGCTCATCAATCTTAACTGCATGCAGGACAAAGTATTTGTTGAAGCGAAAAGGGCCATAGCAAACACCATACGAACAAGCGTGAGTGATGATTTTCAACTCATCCTCTATCGGATAAACGGAAAAGTATTTTAGGAGTTCGTCATCACATTCTTTTGAATTAAACGTATCAGCCAAAACATTCATTTGAAAGAAACAAGTACGCGAACAACTTTTTACTCTTGCATTCTGTTCCTTTTCGCGGAGGTCCTCTTTCCGATTAATGCCTTGTCCGGGGATTGGAATCATATGGCAGTGAAGCCCCAAACCGTTATCGTGACCGATTCGCTTGACCTTCCGCTTGCAAAAAATACCTCAGGACTTACACGTCCATTTTTCCAAACCATTCATCTCGATCTCTCTGTCGGTTTCGCATTCTGCGATTTCTCTGAATTGCAACCGCTCATTGGAAAGAATCGAAGCATCACTTTCCCGCTTTCGTTCCTTATTGATATTCCGTTTCCAGACCTTTATAACGATAGCCACTTTTCACTTATTAGTGGATTCGATTTTGCACTTGGAGGAGGTGGCGGCGGCTTACTTTTCACGTACTCGACGTTTCTTTTATACCGACCGGAAACTTTTTCCAGACTCAGACCAATCGTCGGAGTTGGAGTTGCTCGAACATGGTACAATAACACATGGGGAGATAATACCGGCAACGTCTCTATAAATGCAGAGGAGACATATCCTATTTTATTTATAGGTCTGAATCTTACTCCCAATACACTGGACGTACTGCTTACCATCCCGCTGGTGAAGGAGTTACAAACGACATACGAGACAAAACCATATACTATTCAACCTGCAGGTATCAGATTCAGCCTGCTTTTGTCACTTTAATGGCTGCATGTACTCATCGTAGTTGTAAAGGTATATAAAATTGTGAGGTCATCTATGAGAGTTTCTAAGTATCCACTGATTCCTTCCCTTCTCGTTATTCTTCTGCTCGGAGGTGGCTGCTCTGGGACCTACGATACAACAAAAAAAAGCGAATTGCAGCAACTAAGAGGAAAAGGTTCTATCCGCGTGCTTACGGTGGATTCATTATTATATACCTTTGAAACATTTTCCTTCACGGATTCTGTACTGAGCGGACAGGGAATACTGAAACAAAATGGCTTTACCACTCCATTTGAGGGATCAGTTCCATTTGGACGCATCGTTTTTATCGAGCGGATTGAAATCGGTTATGAGAAAACATTATGGATGATCCCAATGCTTGCAGGAACGATATCTTCTCTAAAAACTATGCTGGACGGATCTACGAAATTCGAGATCCGTCCGAGCGGTTCCTGTCCTTATGTTTATGCTTATGACGGCAATGAATTCAAATTGGAGGCAGAAGCATTTGGCACATCAATTTCGAAGGCGTTCGAGGCACAAACGTTCAGTTTGCTTCCTTCTCTCACTCCTATGAACGGCCGGCTTACTGTTCGAGTCAGCAACGAACGCCCGGAAACCCATCTGCTTAATAGCGTACAGCTCTTTGCTGCCGACGCAGGGAATGCATCGTCGACTGTTCTGGACATCAATAACATACTCTGGCCTGTTCTTGATGCCAACCCTCCCTCGACTGCATATGACCATTCGGAAAAAGACATCCTTCCGGATATCAGAAAGAAAGATGGAAGATATTGGAAATCGGATCTGGCCCACATTGCTCCATTCTCCGGTTTTCGGGACCAACTGGAAGTACATTTCGATCTTCCACAAGGTGCGTCTGGTGCAACCTTGATCATCCATGCCGTCAATACAAATTTGATAACTGAGGCGTACCGCTCTGTGAGTACGATTCTGGGTGACGCAACTATGGAGTTCTATCGTGCGCTGGAACAGGACTCACAACTCCAAAGTGAGATTAGGAAATGGATGCGCGAGTGTGGTCTGCGAATTGAAGTGGCACATGGGGCAGCTTGGGAAGAGGCGGGGACAATGATGCCGGAGGCGAATGTTGCGCCGTTTTCCCGCGCGATTCGAATAAGTAATCTGAAGAGTTTCCAGAGCCCCCTTCGCGTGAGACTCTCCTCACTCACAGATGTATGGTGTATTGACGCAGTATCCATCGACTTTTCCCCTGTGCAACCTCTTTCGATGCATTCGCTGAAAATGATTTCTGTGAAATCCTCGGACAAGAATAATTGGGAAAACGCCATTAAGTCCAACGATTCGTTATATGCACTCATTCTTCCTCCCAATTATATCGATATTCATTTCGATTCAGTCCCGGTACTCGAGATGCGAAAGCCCATTTACATTTTAGCAATTCAGGGATATCTCTACGAATGGTTCTCAAAACCTAAGGAATCCACCGATAATTTCGTTGCAACTGAAATGTCAAGTGGTGATCGCGTTGCAATGCTCAAACTCCTCGTTCAGCAATAGAATATTTTCCTCCCTCCGATATATGCGAGGTGGATGAGAGGCACTGAGGAGAAGATGGGGGAGTGATGTAATTTACAACGCACTTCGTGAAGCAGCAAGCTTGATGATGCTCGCCCTATTCCGTTTAGCACAGCGTAATACCTGTAACAGTTATGTAAAATTACTTTGCGAGAAGGATTTTTATGTGTACTGCAACTCTCGCTAAGTCGGACGGTCATTTCGATCATAACAACGCTTTCTTGAAGCACTCGCCAAGAATCCGGATTCCTTTTTCTATTTTATCTTCAGGTGTGTGCGAGTACGCCAATCTGAAATGGCTGTTATCCTTCCCTTCCGGATCGAATGTCTTGCCAATGACAAAAACAGCGCCTTTTTCGATACTTGTTTTGAGTACCGACATAAGGTCAATCTTCGGTGGTAATTTTAACCAGATATAAAAGCCGCCTCTTGGCTCCGTCCATGTAATTTCTTCGGGAAAATATTTGCGAATAGCACCGGTCATGGTGTCCTTACGCCGCTTATAAATCACCCTCATTTTTTTTATGTAGAGATCCATTTTACCGCTTTGCAGGAATTCATTCGCTAAAACCTGTGTAAAGTTAGGAGAACAGGCGTCCATCGCCTGTTTGCACAATTCGGCTTTCTGATAAATCTCGGGCGGTACCAACATCCAGCCCAATCGAAATCCGGGCCCGAGTATTTTCGAAAAAGTACTTGTATAACATATTTCAAGTTCGTTTTCGAACAACGTTTTCATCGGAACTGTTCTTATCCGGGCTTCTTCATCGAAATATAATTCACCGTACGCATCATCTTCGACCAATAATAAGTCATGTTCTTGAAGCACAGGAACTAATTCTTTCTTTCGCTGTTCCGTATAAAGCGTACCGGCTGGATTATGAAAGTTCGGCGTAAGGTATATAAATTTGGGCGGTTTGGATTTTGATTGATGAAGAAAACTCTTTAAAGATTGAATGTTGATTCCGTCTTCATCCAAATCTATTCCGTGAAGATTTGCCTGATACGATTTAAACGCAGAAATTCCTCCGATAAAGCAGGGATTCTCCGTCACCACGAGATCCTCCGGATTGATAAAGACTTTTGCAAGAATATTAATCGCCTGCAACGAACCGGTCGTAATCATCAGTTTGTTTGTTCCAACCGGCATTCCTTTCTTTTTTAAGTATTCCTTCAATGATTCGAGCAATGGAGGATAGCCGGATGTAGGACCATATTGAAAAGCTGTCCGTTTGATATCAAGCGGCATGTTGTTATAAATATCATCGATCTCTTCGACGGGAAAAAGTTCGTTGCCAGGCATACCGCCGGCAAACGAAATAATGTCCGGCCGAATTGCCAGACTCATCAAATCTCTGATTTCAGAAGTACGGAGCGAGGAAACTGATTGAGAAAAACGTAACATTGTTTTGGAATTCATTCTTCCTCACTACACTTCATAAATGTCGCTTGCCGTGAGCAGCTCCATTTTATGCTTTTGCAGAACAGCAATAGCTTGCTGAACTGCATCCGTCCGTAAAATAACCGAAGCGCGATCGCCAAGCGCAAACGCATACATATACTCGACACTGATTCCCTCGGAAGAGAGAATTTTTAAAGTCCTGTGCAACCCGCCAGGTTCATGCGGAACAACAAATCCGATAACATCAGTAATGTTGACCGACACGCCTTTCGCGCTCAATATTTTCATTGCTTCATCCGGTTTATTCACTATCATTCTGAGCACGCCGAAATCGGAAGTGTCAGCGATGCTGAAAGCAGAGATATTGATTTGCGCTGAAGCCAGTGCTTCCGTCACTTCCGTGAGACGGCCTGACTTATTTTCGAGAAAAACTGAAAGTTGTTTTATGATCATAACGTCCTACTTTATTTTTCGTTTATCTATGACTCTTTTTGCTTTGCCTTCACTGCGCTCGATGGTTTTCGGTTCAACCAACTTTACGATTGCACCGATGCCCAAGGTCGATTCAATATTATGCTGGATCTTCTTTTTAAGGTCTTCTAATTTCTTTATTTCATCTGAAAAGAACTGCTTGTCGACTTCAACCCACACTTCCAGAACATCAAGATTGTTCACCCTATCAACAAGAAGCAGGTAATGCGGTTTGGTTTCGCTCATATCGAGCAGTACTGTTTCAATTTGTGATGGAAAAACATTTACTCCTCTGATGATCAGCATATCATCCGAACGGCCGAGGCATTTTTTCATTCGTACAATGGTACGGCCGCAATCGCATTTTTCAGGATTCAGCACTGTCAAATCCCGAGTGCGGTATCGCAGCAAAGGCAAAGCTTCCTTCGTAACACAGGTGAACACCAATTCTCCAATCTGACCGTAGGGAAGCACTTCCAGTGTTTGCGGATCGATAATCTCCGGAATAAAGTGATCTTCAAAAATATGCAGGCCCTTCTGACACATGCATTCAGAAGCGACACCGGGCCCAATCACTTCGCTGAGTCCATAAATATCTATTGCTTTTATTTTTAATTTGCTTTCAATTTCCCGGCGCATTTCTTCTGTCCACGGTTCGGCCCCGAACACTCCGGCTTTGAGCTTCAGCGAATCAGGTGATATGCCGGCTTCAGCCATCGCCTCAGCTAAGTAGAGAGCATAGGATGGCGTGCAGGCGATGATCGTAGAACCAAGATCCTGCATTAATTGCAGTTGACGCTGAGTATTGCCGCCGGAGACGGGAATAACAGTTGCACCAATCTTCTCTGCGCCGTAGTGAATGCCCAATCCCCCGGTGAACAAACCATAGCCATAAGCAATATGTAATACATCATGTTTGCCGCCTCCGGCAGAAGTGAGCGTGCGGGCTACGACCTCAGACCAAATTTCAATATCCTTTCGTGTATATCCGACAACAGTCGGTTTCCCGGTTGTTCCGCTGGAGGCATGCACGCGCACAATTTCCGATACCGGCACAGCAAATAAACCAAAGGGATAATTATCTCGTAAATCCTGTTTTGTGGTAAAAGGAAGATTTTTTAATTGATTTATATTTTTAATATCACCCGGTTCAATGCCATTTTTCTGAAACTCTTTGCGATAGAATGGCACATTATAATAAAGCCTTTCCACCATGGCGGACAGCCGTTCACTCTGCAATTTTGCAATTCGTTCCCGATCCATGCATTCAATATATTCGTTCCAAATCATGTCTTATTCTTTTCGTTTGTGTTTGTTTTGTAGATAATTTAATTAAAGACTTTTTTTTATAATAATAAACACTTTTTATCATTAAGAATTCGAGATCCTTCCATACTGCTTCTCACGAGATTTTTTTGCACCTTATATATGGAGTGCAACAAAGAGAACGAAATACATCAGAAAGAGTTCGGCTCAGGGTCATTATTCACGGCGCAGTGCAGGGCGTAGGGTTTCGACCGTTCGTTTATCGACTGGCGGCAGAAATGAAACTGCCCGGTTGGGTCTCGAACTCCGCTCAAGGTGTCTTCATAGAAATCGAAGGCGGAAAAAACATCCTCGACCGGTTTCTATTTCGTTTGCAGAAAGAAATTCCACCGCGGGCATTCATACAAAGTTTAGAGTTTTCGTTTCTAGATCCAGCCGGATTTATGTCTTTCGAAATTCGCAAAAGTGATCCTGGCGGAGAAAAAACTGCGCTGGTTCTTCCTGATATCTCAACGTGCCCCGAATGCTTGAATGACATCTTCGAACCATCAAATCGACGCTACCTTTATCCTTTTACGAATTGCACAAACTGCGGACCTCGGTTCTCTATTATAGAAGCATTACCGTACGATCGGCCGAATACATCGATGAAGAAATTTGAGATGTGTCCGGAATGTGCGGCAGAGTACCAAAATCCTCTCGACCGCAGATTTCATGCTCAGCCAAATGCTTGTCCTGTCTGCGGACCTTCGTTAGAATTATGGAACGACAAAGGTCAAGTCATTGCCGAAAAACACAACGCATTGCTTCAGGCAGTGAAATCGATTCGAGCTGGTAAAATTATTGCTATCAAAGGACTTGGCGGATTTCATCTGATGGTTGATGCATCCAACGACGAAGCAGTACGCATTCTTCGCAAACGAAAGCATCGGGAAGAGAAACCTCTTGCGCTCATGTTTCCTTCTTTAGAAGCAATAACATTCGAATGCAATGTTAATGAATTTGAAACGAGATTACTCCTTTCACCGGAATCTCCGATTGTTTTGCTCAAAGCGAAACAAGAAATGGGAAGTGGTACTCTTGCTTCATCCGTCGCTCCTTCAAATCCATATCTTGGCGTCTTGCTGCCATATACACCTCTTCATCACATCCTTCTGAAAGAACTCGGTTCTCCGGTTGTTGCAACGAGCGGAAATTTGTCGGATGAGCCGATTTGCATTGACGAACATGAAGCCCTTTGTCGTCTCGACGGAATTGCAGATATGTTTCTTGTCCACAACCGGCCGATTGTGCGGCATATGGATGATTCCATTGTACGCGTTATGATGGAACGCGAGTTGGTCATTCGCCGCGCGCGCGGTTATGCACCATTGCCCATAGTTGTAGAGACGCAGCAAGATGTGTCCCTCCTTGCAGTCGGTGCACATCTCAAGAACACCGTTGCGCTGACATCGAAAAACAACACGTTTATCAGTCAACATATTGGCGACTTGGAGACGAAAGAATCGTTCGATGCATTTCATCGAGTCATTGCAGATTTCCAGACGCTCTACGAAATCAAGCCGACACAGATTATTTGCGATCTTCATCCCGACTATCTTTCATCCAAGTTTGCTCGAAGCACAGGCATTCCATTCATCGAAGTCCAGCATCATTACGCACATATCGCATCGTGTATGGCAGAGAATCAATTGGATGGCAACGTACTCGGCGTGTCGTGGGATGGAACGGGTTACGGACTTGACGGAAATATCTGGGGCGGTGAATTTTTACTGACAACGGAATTATCATTCGAGCGGATTGCCACATTTCGTTCATTCCGGCTGCCTGGCGGAGAAAAAGCTGTCAAAGAACCGCGGCGTATTGCACTCGGTATTTTGTACGAGATGTATGGCGACGATATTTTTCGCCGCGACGATGTGATGTCGGTGCACGCATTCACCTCATTGGAACTTGATGTACTGAAACAAATGTTTATAAAGAACATTAACATGCCTGTCACCACAAGTGCCGGCAGACTCTTTGATGGCATTGCATCGCTTGCTGGTTTGAGACAGATCGTACAATTCGAAGGCCAAGCGGCAATGGAGCTAGAATTTTTAACGTCGGGGATAAAAACAGAGGCATGGTATCTCTTCTCATTAAATCCCCATACACAATCTCCATTCATTATTGATTGGTCATTCATGATCACGGAGATTCTTGAAGATATTCATCAAAATATGCAGCCGTCAATTATTGCAGCAAAGTTTCACAACACGCTCGTCGAAATAATTGTGGCGGTAGCGAAGAAGATCGCGCAACATCGTGTAGTACTTTCCGGAGGATGCTTTCAGAACGCATATCTGACCGAGCATACGGTGAAGCGATTGCGTGAAGAAGGATTCCGTCCGTACTGGCATCAGCGGGTACCGCCAAACGATGGAGGAATTGCTTTGGGGCAAGTTTATGCCGCTCTTCGTATGCAGAGGAACAATATAACTTCCATGAAATCCACCATAGGATTACCCTAAGAGAATTTGGAGAAAGAAGAAACAACTTGATTGTTGATTCAGGAATTTGATAATTGAAAGAGAAAAGGAAAACAGTATGTGTCTTGCAATTCCCGGAAAAGTCATAGAAATCGACGCTTCAGTTTCACCTGTTATGGGCAAAGTGAGTTTTGGCGGAATCAAAAAGGAAGTCTGTCTCGAACTTGTGCCGGAGGTGAAAGTAGGCAATTACGTTATCGTTCACGTCGGCTTCGCCATTAATTTGATAGATGAGGATGAGGCAGAGGAAACTCTTAAACTGATAGATCGAATGAACGCACTAGGAAGCGAATAGAAGATTTATTCAACAATCGAACTGCAAGAAATCGGAATGAAATATATTGATGAATATCGGGAAGCAACTTCGGCAGAAAAGCTGATGAAAGAAATCCATAGTGTCGTAACTCACCCATGGACAATTATGGAAATCTGCGGTGGGCAGACGCATACCATCGTCAAATCCGGGATTGATGATCTCCTTCCTTCCAATCTTACGCTTGTGCATGGACCCGGATGCCCGGTATGTGTCACTCCACTTGAGCTTATCGATAAAGCGGTCGCCATTGCATTACTTCCGGATATCATCTTCACCTCATTCGGTGATATGCTTCGAGTGCCGGGTTCAGAAAAAGACCTGCTGACGGTGAAAGCGGCAGGAGGCGATGTGCGCATTGTCTATTCTCCACTCGATGCATTAAAGCTTGCCCGGCAAAATCCGGAAAAGAAAATTGTTTTCTTTGCCGTAGGCTTCGAGACGACTGCACCGGCGAACGCGATGTCCGTTTGGCAGGCAAAAAAGCTCGGTCTGAAGAATTTTTCTATTCTCTGTTCGCACGTCCTTGTACCGCCGGCAATGGAAGCAATTCTTTCATCACCGGTGAACCGCGTTCAAGGATTTCTCGCCGCCGGACACGTCTGCACCGTCATGGGATACGAAGAATACATTCCCCTCGCGTCGAAGTATCGCGTACCGATTGTCGTCACAGGCTTCGAACCGGTTGATATTCTTCAAGGAATTATGATGACCGTGAAACAGCTTGAAGAAGGACATGCAGAAGTAGAGAATCAGTACGCGCGAGCGGTCCAGCGCAAGGGTAATCTTCCGGCGCAGGAATTAATTCATAAAGTTTTTACGGTGACCGACCGCCAGTGGCGCGGTATCGGAACAATTCCAAAAAGCGGTTACCGGTTGTGCGATGAGTTTGCATCGTTTGATGCCGAAAATGAGTTTGACGTTACGGCCATTCAGACGCAAGAATCGCCGTTGTGTATTGCAGGTCAAGTGATGCAAGGATTAAAAAAACCGCGCGATTGTTCGGCATTCGGAATACAATGCACACCGGAACATCCGCAAGGCGCTCCGATGGTTTCCTCCGAGGGAGCATGCGCGGCGTACTTCCATTACGGAAAAATTCGACATTGAAGAATGTATCAATACTCAGGATTTCCCATCGCAGACATCCAAGCGTGCAAAGGATTATGAACTTATGATATATCAGCAACACAAGCGAACCACTCGCTGGTTCCTCATCATTGTTTTCCTTCTCTTTATAGCCGGTATTCTTGTCACCGGCTTCTTTTTCTATCAATCACAACAACAGCATATCAAAACGGATGCCAAGAATAATCTTGCCGCCATCGCAGATTTGAAAGTCGACCAAATTGACCAGTGGCGTAACGAACAAGTCAACGATGCGGAGATTATCTTTGACGATGCGCTCTTTGCGAAGCAAGTGGAAACGTATTTCAAGACTCCAGGCAGGGCGGGCCGGAAGCAAGAGCTTCTCAACACGATGCAAACTTTCCAATATCATTTTAAATATGAATCCATTTTATTAACCGATGCAAAGGGGACTGTTTGTCTTTCACTGTCCGCGCATGGCGATACCATCACTCCGCATTCACAAGCACTGATCAAGGATGCATATCTTCAACATAGAGCAATATTCTCGAATTTAAATTCAACAAATTTTTCATCATCGGTAAACATCGATTTGGCTATTCCCCTTCTATTGTCTGACCGGAAAGACATGACTATTGCAGGCGGCTTACTTCTTCGCATCGATCCCAATCGATCGCTTTTTCCAATTATTCAGAAATGGCCCACATCGAGCCGCAGTTCCGAAACACTGTTGCTGGAACGTAACTTTGATGACGTTATATATCTGAACGAGCTGCGGCATCAAAAGGACACCGTACATATTTTCCGCGTCCCTATATCCAACGACGATCTTCCTGCATCGATGGCGGCGCGTGGTATTGAAGGAATTGAAGAAGGAAAAGACTATCGCAATATCCCAGTCCTTGCAGTCGTGAGAAAGATTAAAAATACTCCATGGTTTATGATAGCAAAAGTTGATCAGGAAGAAATCTTTGCTCCGCTTCAGTTGCAAGCCTGGATTGTTGGCTTCGGCGTGTTTCTCTTAATTCTTTCAACCAGCGCAATTATCGGATTCTGGTGGCGGCATCAGCGGGCCCGGTTTTATCTGGAGCAGTACGAAGCACAATTAGAACGCCAGGCTCTTGTCAAACATTTTGAATATCTCATCAAATATGCAAATGACATTATATTACTGGTCGACATGGATGGCAGAATTGTTGAAGCAAACGATCAGGCTTGCAGGACCTACGGCTACACGCAAGAAGAGATACATAAGTTGAGAATACAAGACATACGAACAAATGATTCTCCATCCGAGATTGAAACACAAATGAAACGCAACGAAAATGGAGAAGGACTAGTTTTTGAAACTGAGCATCGTCGAAAAGACGGAACGAAGTTTCCTGTCGAAATCAGTTCACAGTTCATTAAAATTGAAGGAACAAGATTCTTCCAAAGTATTATCCGCGACATCACAGAACGAAAGCATGCAGAGGAATCGTTGGTTCAATCTTTATCACTTCTTAAAGCAGCATTCGACTCTACAGTTGATGGTATCTTAGTCGTTAATAGAGAAGGAAAGATTACGGGATCGAACGGACAATTTTCCAAAATGTGGAATATTCCCGCAGACATCATTTCATCTGGAGACGATGACCGTGCATTGAGATATGTACTCGGCCAATTGAAAGAGCCGGATACATTTATCATGAAAGTGAAAGAACTCTATAACCAGCCAGATGCTATAAGTTTTGACACACTCGAATTTAAAAATGAAAGAATTATCGAAAGGTACTCCCATCCTCAGCTCATTGATGGAAAACCTGTCGGACGTGTTTGGAGTTTTCGCGATATCACAGAACGCAAACACGCGGAAGAAGCATTGCGACAAAGTGAGGGACTTTTCAAAACATTAGTAGAGTATTCACCAATTTCTATCGCCGTGTTCTCCGGAAACAACCAAACCATAGAGTACGTCAGCCATAGTTTTACCGAACTCTTTGGGTATGAAAAAGCTGACTTGCCTTCACTGAGCACATGGTGGCCTCTCGCATATCCGATCAAAGAATATCGGCATCAAATTGAAGCAGCCTGGCGCACTTCCATTGAACAGTCACGACGAGAAAACCGAGAACCTGATCCATTAGAATCTGTCATCACCTGCAAAGACGGTTCGACAAGATACGTTGAATCAACACAATCGAAAATGAGTGATCTCACACTCATCTTTTTCTCCGATCACACTCAACGTCGGATGGCGGAAGAAGCGCTTCGCCAAACGCACGCCTTTAATGATCTGCTTATCCAGACAATGCCCTTTGGAATGAACATTGTCGATGAAGATGGAAATATTCTCTTTACCAGTAAAACGATGAAGGAAATGGTTCCTGTTGACGCTCTCAATATGTGCTGTTGGAAAGTGTACAAGGACGACAACCAACAATGCCAAAACTGTCCATTGAAGAAAGGAATCTCATTCGGCAAACCGGATGTTTTTGAAACAACAGGCGTCTTAGGCGGTAAAACCTTCCTGATAAGTCATGTTGGTATGATGTATGAAGGACGAAAAGCAATGCTGGAGGTTTTCCAAGATATAACAGTACAAAAGAAACTCCAGCAAGAGTTGACGCAATCTCAAAAAATGCTCAGTATTGGTACACTCGCCGGCGGTATTGCGCACGATTTCAATAATATTCTTGCGATTATTCTCGGATATACATCCATCCTTCACTCGATGAAAGATAATCCAGAGAAATTTTCTTATGGAGTGAGCGCCATTAAGCAGGCTGTCGATAGAGGCGCAGGACTGGTTAGGCAAATTCTTACTTTTGCCCGCAAAACTGAAATTGCGTTTGAACCGATGAACGTTTCTGATCTTGTGCGAGAATTAGTATCGATGCTGAAGCAGACATTTCCAAAAATCATCACATTCAATATAGAAATAGATACAGAGCTGCCACTGATCAATGCCGATCACACACAAATCCACCAGATATTGCTTAATCTTTGCGTCAACGCACGGGATGCAATGCCCAAAGGCGGTGTTATTACAATTAAAGCGCATAAAGCGACGGGCGATAAGTTGCTTGAGCGGTCTCCGGAGTTAAATAAGCATCGTTACATTTGCATATCCGTTTCCGATACAGGTATAGGAATGGACGAAACGACTCGTGATAGAATTTTCGATCCTTTCTTTACAACAAAAGAAAAAGGTAAAGGAACAGGATTGGGACTTTCTGTTGTATACGGTGTTGTTCAAGCACATCATGGATTTGTGGATGTCGAAAGTGCAGTCGGAAGCGGAACGATTTTTCGATTATACTTACCTGTGTCAAATGAAATCATTGCTGCCGTTGAATCGGTTAAAGGTGAAGAAAACGTTCACGGCGGAACCGAAACAATTCTCGTCGTGGAAGATGAAGACCTGCTGCTCGATATGGTACAGTTGCTTCTTGAAACGCACGGCTATACGGTACTGACGGCAAAAGACGGATTGGAAGCAGTGAAGGTGTACTCCCAGCACGCACATGAGATTGCACTCGTTATCAGTGATATGGGACTGCCGGTATTATCGGGCGAAAGTGAGTTTAAAAAAATCAAAGAAATAAACCCTTCAGTGAAAATGATATTAGCAAGCGGATATTTTGAACCGGATATAAAAGCAACGTTGGAAAGCGCCGGTGTACTGGGCTTTCTTCAGAAACCCTACGTTATAGAAGAGGTGCTCGCAAAAATCAGAAAGGCATTGGATTGAGGAAACCTAACGAGAATAAAATCAATGACTGATCAAAAGATAGGTTTAAACAACGGCTTCGTTTGCCCACTGCCAATAACGGAATACAAAAATATTCTCCTGGCGCACGGAGGAGGAGGAAAGCTTTCGCACCAGTTGATCAAGAATATGTTTGCATCACAATTTAAAAATAAATTGCTTGAGCCGCTCCACGATGGCGCTATTTTTTCCGCCGGCGGCACACAATTCGCATTTTCAACAGATTCGTACGTCATCAATCCAATTTTCTTTCCCGGCGGAGATATCGGCAAGCTCGCCGTGAACGGAACCGTGAATGATCTCTCCATGTGCGGTGCGCGCCCGCTATATCTTTCTTCCGCATTTATTCTTGAAGAAGGTTTGCCGATGGATGAATTGTGGCGCGTTGTACTTTCTATGGAAACCGCGGCAAAAAAGGCAGGTGTTCAACTTGTTACCGGTGACACGAAAGTGGTTGATCGCGGTAAAGGAGATAAAATATTTATCAATACATCCGGCATCGGCGTCATTCCGGATGGAATAGAAATCAGTCCGCGGCGGGTGAAAGCAGGCGATAAGATTATTGTCAGCGGAACAATTGCCGACCATGGAATTGCCATCATGTCTGTACGAGAAGGATTGGAGTTTGAGACTCAAATCGAAAGCGATTGTGCACCGCTCAATGGATTAGTTGAGTCAATGTTTGCAGCAAGCCGGGAAATTCATGTTCTTCGTGATCCAACGCGTGGCGGTGTCGCATCCGTACTCAATGAAATTGCCGAGAGTGCTGCTATCGGGATTACCATTGTAGAAAATCTCATACCTGTATCCGAAGAGATTATGGGTGCATGTGAGATTCTCGGTTTCGATCCGTTGTACGTGGCAAACGAAGGCAAGTTATTGGCATTCGTCGCTCCAGCGGCAACGGATAAAGTGCTTGCAGCAATGCGCATGCACCAGTTGGGAAAAAGTGCGGTTATAATTGGCGAAGTTGTCGCCGATCATCCCGGTACCGTGATTATGAAAACACGCATCGGCGGTTCGCGCGTGGTAGACATGCTTTCAGGCGAGCAGTTGCCGAGAATTTGTTGAGAATGACAATCCATAAACGCAGAATGCCGGATTCATCATCCGGCATTCACTGTCAACACTTTTATTTCTGAATTATTACTTCCCCATTTTCTTCACGATCTCCGGCATCGCGCTTTTGGGAAGCATCACTCCAAGCATCTTTAACTTCACATAATCTTCATGGAAAAAGAAATACCCGGGATGGGAATTATTGCGCGAACCTGAACCCGAATCCTTTATGAAATACCAATCTATTCCGTCTTTTTGTGTATAACCAACAATATGAATACCATGGTCATCTCCCG
>Ga0182011_10000472_pt1 | contig 35139 bp, 29 predicted proteins | sample 711E1DmetaG_FD_120481 | JGI IMG/M metagenome (GOLD analysis project Ga0182011, IMG submission 120481) | Permafrost microbial communities from Stordalen Mire, Sweden - 711E1D metaG | ecosystem: Environmental > Terrestrial > Soil > Wetlands > Permafrost | place: Sweden: Stordalen | collected...
CCGAACACAGCGAGCAAGTGCTGGGTTGCTTCCTGCTCGCCGCCGAACAGATGCACCGCTAAGGAGCCCCATGACCCGAAGCACCCTAAATTCACCTTTCAACAGAAATGCTGGACAGTGCCGGGCGGAAGGCTCCATTGACTTGGGTTTAGGCGGTGTGTTACGAGTAAGTACGCTTTTCTTTTGCGCAGAAAGCGGCCGCAGAACCGACCGGGAATGGCGCCAGACACCAAACACCTGGAAGTCACCTTGGACACCCACGTCGAGAGCGTAAATCTCGCTGAGGAAATGTGTCTGCGGGTGGCGGAGGCGGCGGGCTTCGCCGAGGATGAGTGTTACCGGATCGGGATGTCCGTGCGGGAAGGCGTCATCAACGCCTTTCATTATGGGAACCAGGAAAAGCCCGACAAGAAGATACATTTGGGAATCGACCTCACCGGCGAGAAGATGGTCATTCATGTGCTGGATGAAGGAAAGGGTTTCCGGCTGGCCGATGTGCCGGACCCGCTGGCGGAGGAAAATCTGTTGAGCACGTCGGGGCGCGGGATATTTTTGATGCGCTCCTTCATGGATGAGTTCGACGTCGTACGGGGACGCACGGGCGGCGCCGAGATTATCATGTCAAAGAAGTTGCCGCTGCCGAAGAGCGCATCCGGCAACGGCAATCTCAGGCCGTCAAATTCGGATGCCACACCACATCAGGAAGCGTAGGAACGTTTATGCCAGCTTTGTATGCCACCACGCGTGAAGTTGGGGTCATCGCCCTCGTGGACCTTAGCGGGCGCATCGCGCTTGGCGAGGGCAGCGCGCTGCTCCGCAAGACCATTCGTGATCTGCTCGACGGCGGGAACAACAAAATACTGCTGAATCTGGGCGACGTCAACTATATCGACAGTTCAGGCATCGGCGAACTCGTTAGCGGGTTTACCGCGGTGCGCAGCCGCGGGGGTGAATTGAAGTTGCTGCACCTGACAAAGAAGGTGCACGACCTCTTGCAGATCACCAAGTTGTTTACCGTGTTCGATGTCTACACGGATGAACCGACGGCGGTCCGTAGCTTTCAGTAATGTCTTTCGCCTACCCGGAGATCTCCCACTAAGCTGGTCTCGGAACCAGATGCGTCAAATTCAGCAGAGTCTGGAAATTCACTCAATCGCCATGCGAATAGTGGGAAATTCCCACACAAGGGGTTGCGGCAAGTCTTTTCCTGTTCTTCAACCATTGGCAATTCATTCAGTTACAACGGTCTCCCCTCGGAGTGACGATAGGGAGAGGCTCGGTCGCCTGTGCACCGCTGGGCCGTGACGTGCTATTGTTCTTCTATCTACCCGTGTAGTGTCGGCAGTACTAGACCTCCTCGGTCCAGTATCCTCCGCCGACTCACTTTCCCGTGACGGCATTCCGGTTCCACGCCGTCGGCACCATTGGGGGGATCGCGAATGGCTCTCTTCGTTGGCTTGGATGTCGGAAGTCTCAGCGCCAAGCTCGCAGCGGTCTGGGTAGTGGGCGACCCTGTCGGCGGTACGCCTGCTCAAGGAAACGGGCATTTTCTCAGGGCCAGCCACGGGGCGGAGCAACGCTGTGGTGCGCCTGTACTGCTCTCGGGGTACCGCCGCACATACGGAAATCCCATCCAAACCGTCAAGGATCTTCTCTCCGAATTTCAAGCTTTGCTGTCGCACGAGGAAATTCGCGGCATGCGTGTGACAGGTTCCGGCGGGCGGCTTGTGGCGGAAGCCTTAAACGCCAACATCGAAAACGAATTCAAGGCCATAGCCTGCGCGGTTGGGCAACTCTATCCGGACGTGCGGACGGTGTTCGAGATTGGCGGCGAAAGCTCAAAATACCTGCGGCTGGCCGAGGACGGCAACCCGCAGCACGCTACCGGATCCAACACGCACACGTACGCGACAGGTATTACGGACTATTCGACCAGCGGCGAATGCGCGGCGGGAACCGGCTCGTTTCTGGACCAGCAGGCTTCGCGCCTGAAATATCGCGTGGAAGAGATAGGAGATGTGGTCGCGCAGGCAAAATGTGCCGCGCGGATCGCGGGGCGCTGCTCCGTTTTCGCGAAGTCCGACATGATTCACGCGCAGCAGAAAGGCTACTCCACGGAGGAGGTGCTGAAGGGGCTGTGCGAAGCGGTGTCGCGCAATTTCAAGAGCAACATCGTCCGCGGAAAGGCGGTAAAGCCGCGGGTCGCGCTGATTGGAGCGGTGTCGCAAAATCGCGGCGTGGTGCAGGCGCTTGCAGAAGCGTTTCGTCTGGGGCCGGAAGGCCTGTTTGTGCCGGAAGAATACGCCTGGATAGGCGCACTGGGCTGCGCGCTGCTGGAGCGCAGCCAAAAAGGCGATCCTGCGCGCGGGAAAAGCAATGGCCACTTCCGGCCGCATTTGCAGCTTGCTGGGGAGAAGGAACGCGACCTGCCGCCGTTGTCCCTTGCGAACGTGCTCTTGCTGCGCGATCATCCCGAAGCCTCACGCACGGAAGCCCTTCCGAAAGACGGCGAACAGATTTCCGCGTTCCTGGGAATCGATGTGGGCTCGGTCAGCACCAATCTGGCGCTGCTCGATGAAGAAGGGCGCCTGCTGCACGGCATCTACCTGCGAACGTCTGGCCGCCCGATTGAAGTGGTTCAGGAAGGCTTGCAGGAAATCGATCGCCTATTCCGGGGCCGGATTGAGGTACGCGGCGTGGGCACCACGGGTTCGGGGCGCGAGCTCATCGGCGAGCTGGTTGGCGCGGACACGGTCAACGACGAAATCACCGCGCACAAAACCGGTGCGATCTATGTGCACGAGAAACTCGTAAAGAACCGCGCGGGCTCCGCGCTGGAAGAAGGTGAGGAGCCGGGCGAGGTCGACACGATCTTCGAGATAGGCGGCCAGGATTCCAAGTTCATTTCCATCGACCATGGCGTGGTTGTGGACTTCGCGATGAACGAGGCCTGTGCGGCGGGCACGGGCTCCTTCCTTGAAGAACAGGCCGAGCGCATGGACATCCAGATCAAGGATGAATTCGCGGAGAAGGCCATGGCTTCGACAGCCCCGGCGCGGCTGGGCGAGCGCTGCACCGTGTTCATGGAGCGCGACGTCACCGGTTGGATGTCGCGCGGCAGCCTGTTGGGCGATCTCGCGGCGGGCCTGGCTTATTCGGTGGCCATGAACTATCTGAACCGCGTTGTCCGTGACCGCAAGATCGGCAAGGTGATTTATTTTCAGGGAGGCACGGCATACAACGATGCGGTGGCGGCGGCGTTTTCGCAGCTTCTAGGGAAACGCATCATCGTGCCGCCGCACAACGGGATTATCGGGGCCATCGGCATGGCCCTGATCGCGCAGCAAGTGATTCGCGCGAAAGAACGCGTGCAAAAGCGCCTGCACGTGGGAGCTTTCGCGGCTGCGGCAGGATCGGGAAGCGCTTCCGTGGGCACCGTGACGTTGACGAAGCGCCCCGAGTCGATTTCGACGTTTCGTGGGTTTGATTTGAACCGCGCCAGCTTTGAGACGCACGAGTTTGTGTGCAAAGCCTGCTCCAACTATTGCGACATGAAAGAGATTACCGTCGAGGGGCGGAAAACCTACTGGGGCGATAAGTGCTCCGACAAATTCCGCAAACGCGCGCGCACCGAGCGGCGGCCGGTGATTGACGACCTGATGGCGCTGTACGACCGGTTGCTGCGCGAGGGCTATCGCGAGCCGGCGGCTGGCAAGACCAACGGCAGACTCCGCGTGGGCGTCCCGCAAGCGATGTATTTCCACGACCGCTTTCCCTTCTGGCAAACCTACCTCAAGGGGATTGGCCTCGAGGTGGTGCTTTCCGGCGTGACGGATTCGCGCCTTGCCGCGCGCGGCGCGGAGCTCAGCATTGCGGAACCTTGTTTCCCGGTGCAGATCGCGCACGGGCACGTGCATTCCTTGCTGCACGGCACGGAGGAGCGCCCGGCGGTGGATTTTGTACTGCTGCCGAATGTGATGGACATGGAAGCGCCGGAATCCTCGGTCGCTTCGCACCTCTGCCCCTGGAACCAGACGCTGCCCTACGTGGTGCGTTCCGCGCCGGAGTTCGAGGCCTTCGCCGACCGGTTTCTTGCACCCACACTCTATTTTCGAGCCGGCCGCGAACACGTGAAACGCCAGCTCGCGCAATGCTTCGAGCGTCTGGGCGTCAGCCGGCGGCAGAGCAACCAGGCAGCGGAAGCGGCCTACTTCGCGCAGGAGCGCTTCAACAAGCGGCTGATCGAGGAGGGCCACAAAGCGCGCGCCACGCTGCGCGCCACGGGCGAGCCCGCGGTCCTGCTGATGGGGCGCGCCTACAACATTTATGACCGCAACGGAAATTGCGATATTCCAAGGAAATTGCGGGATCTCTACGGCGTGAATGTCCTGCCGCTCGATTTTCTGCCGCTGGATGAGCGCGCCGCTGACGATCTCCACCCCAACATGTTCTGGCATTCCGGGCGGCGCATCCTGGAGGCGGGGCGCTTCGCCGGCGAGCACCCGAACATGCATATCATTTACATCACAAACTTCAAGTGCGGGCCGGACTCCTTTATCAAACACTACCTGCGGGATGTGGCGAAGGTGCCGTTCCTGGTGCTTCAGTTTGACGGCCACGGCAACGACGCCGGCTACCTGACACGATGCGAAGCGTATCTCGACAGCAAGGGGCTGCTGCGATGCACGAACACCCAGTAGAAAATTCGCGGACGATTCCGCGCTCGCATCCGCTCTACGGAAAGAAGATCTATGTGCCGCGGATGGTGGAAGGCACCGCACGGGCCCTGGCGGCCGTGCTGCGCTCGTTGGGTGTCGATGCGGAAGTCACGCCTCCCTCGAATGCACGAACACTGGATCTCGGCGGAAAATTTTCCAGCGGGGATGAGTGCTACCCGCTGAAGGTAACGCTGGGAGATTTCCTGCAGATCACGGAACAGCCGGGGTTCGATCCGAAAAAGACCGCGTTCTTCATGGTCACGGGGCACGGACCGTGCCGCTTCGGGCAGTATGCCCCGTATCTGAAGAGTGTCCTGACGCAGATCGGCTATCCCGAAGTGACGATCTGTCAGCCCAGCACCGAAAAAGGATACAGCGACTTCGGAGAGTCTTCGACGCTGTTTACGCGGGGCGTGTGGCGCGCGATTGTTGCGGCCGATATTTTGTTGAAACTCCTCCTGAAGTCACGCCCGTATGAAATTACGGAGGGCTCCGCCGACGCCGCTTTCGAGGAGAGCCTTCAGGCCCTTTGCAAAGTTCTGGAGGTTACCTACGCCAGTTTCGACAAGCAGATGGCGGCGCTTTGCGGGTGCCTTCTGGAGGCGCGCGAAAGATTCCGCAAATTGCCAGTGCAATTTGACGGCGGCAAACCGCTGATCGGAGTTGTGGGAGAAATCTTTTGCCGCCTGAACGAATTCAGCAATAACGAACTAGTCCGGCGCCTGGAAGTTGCGGGCGCGGAAGTGTGGATGAACGATTTCTCCGAATGGATCTGGTACGCGAACGCCGACCAGCGCCGCCGATTACAGATCTTTGGCCGGCGCTTTTCCATGGAAGCAGCCGAGGCGCATGTCCGCAACTTCATCCAGCGCAAGGACGAACACATTTTGCTGGCGATGTTCAGGGAAGATTTCCGCGGCTACGAAGAGCCGCATGAGATCCAGGTGGTGCTCGATGGCGCGGAACCCTACCTGCCGGCCCTGGGCGCAAACGGCGAAATGGTCGTGAACGTCGGCAAGGCCGTCTATTTCGCGCACAAGGGGCTGGATGGCGTCATTGATATCAGCCCGTTCACCTGCATGAATGGCATTGTGGGCGAAGCAGTCTATCCCCGCATCAGCCGCGACCACGCCGGCATCCCCATCCGCAATTTCTATTTTGACGGCACCAATTCCGACCTGGACCGCGACATCGGCATCTTCCTGGAACTTGCCCGCTCCTATCAGCGCCACAAACCCTGGCGCCGGGAAATGCCCGCGATCGCCAAAGCCGCGACCCCCTGAATTTTTCGCCGCGCCCTTCAAACCGATGGTCCGCCTGAGGCACAATCGAAGGCATGGCATTTGCCGTGGATACTGCCTGGATCACAGAACGCGCCAAGGAGTTGGGATTTGATCTTTGCGGCGTGGTGCGCGTGGAGGCTTTTCCCGAACTGGCGCATTTCGAGGAATGGCTCGCGCGGGGCTACGCCGGGGAGATGCGCTACCTGGAAGATCCGCGCCGGCGGAATCCTGTTCTCATTCAGGAGAACTTGCGAAGCGCGATTGTCTGCGCGCTGAATTACAACACCGACCTTCCCTATTCGGTGGACGCCGCTGCCGCCAGCAGCAGCGCGCCGCGCGGCTGGATATCGCGGTATGCGTGGGGGCGCGACTATCATGAAGTGGTTTGGGAAAAGCTCGACGCACTGGCCGCTTCTCTCCGGGACAAATTTCCGGAGCCGTTTGCCGCGCGCGCCTTCGCCGACACTGGACCGGTCACCGAACGTATCTTTGCCAAGCACGCGGGGCTGGGCTGGCTGGGCAAAAATACCTTGCTGCTGAATGAATCGCTGGGCTCGTGGTTCTTTCTCGGCGTGATCCTGACTTCCCTGGATTTGACGCCGTCGCGGGCGCCGGAGGAAGCGCCGCCTGCCGATCTTTGCGGGAATTGCCGGCAATGTCTGGACGCGTGCCCGACGGGAGCGCTGGTAGAGCCGTACGTGCTGGATGCGCGGCGCTGCATTTCGTATCTGACCATCGAATTGCGGGGAAATATCCCGGAGGAATTTCGCGCAGCGATGGGCAGGCACGTATTCGGCTGCGACATTTGCCAGGACGTTTGCCCGTTCAACCGCAAGGCGCCCGTGACGCATTTGGCGGAATTCCAGCCGCGCGGTGGAAGCGGAGCAACGCCCGCGCGTGCACGAAAGGAAGCAGAGGCAATCGCGCTCGGGGAACGTGGGCGTCCCGGGCCTCCATTCGCGGGCGAGTCGCTCTTCGAGCCGCGTCTGGAATGGCTTGCGGGAATGAACGAGCAGGAGTTTCGCGAAGCCTTCCGCGGGAGCGCCATCAAACGCACCAAGTGGAAAGGGTTGGTGCGCAACGCGTGTATTGCTTTGGGGAACAGCAGGCTTGCGCCGGGTGCTCCCGAACGCGGGCGCATACTTGCGCTTTTGCACAGGCTGGCGGGGTCAGCGGAACCCGCGATCGCGGAATCTGCCCGATGGGCCTTGGGACGCATCCAATAAGATGCAATGCCAGTGTCGAGGTTCGGCCGGCGGAATCGATCCGCTCGGTTGAGCCGCGACTCCTGGGGCGCTATAATCCCACGCACCAGCAGAAGCGCCCACCGAAGCTGAGGAGTTTCCATGGATCGCCGCAAGTTTCTCGTTAGCAGTGGCATTGTCGGTGCTGGCCTGCTTGGGGCGGGCAAGGCAGCACCAGGTCTGTTGCAAGCGGAAACCAGGTCGGATTTCAATCTCAATCTGAATGTGGAGGACAAACCCGTGGCATTCACACTGCCCCCTTTGCCGTACTCGTTTGACGCACTCGAACCCTACATTGACGCCAAGACGATGCAAATCCATCACGACAAGCATCACGGCGCCTATGTCAGCAATCTGAACAAGGCGCTGGAAGGTCATGCCGACTTGCAGTCCAAGTCCATCGATGACCTGCTCAAGGGCCTGGATAGCGTGCCGGAGAATATTCGCAATGCCGTCCGCAACAATGGCGGCGGCCACTGGAACCATTCGCTCTTCTGGCAATTGATGAAGAAGGGCGGAGGCGGCGAGCCCAAGGGCGATCTGGCGGCAGCCATCACCGGGGGCTTCGGTTCTTTCGCTGGATTTAAGGATAAGTTCAAGGCCGCGGGCCTGGGGCGATTCGGCTCCGGATGGGCCTGGCTGCTGGTGAAAGATGGCAAGCTGGCCATCGATTCCACGCCGAACCAGGACACGCAGTACTTTACAGGAGGCAAGGCCGTGCTGGGCCTGGACGTCTGGGAACACGCCTATTACATCAAGTATCAGAATCTGCGCGGCGATTACATTGATGCCTGGTGGAATGTGGTGAACTGGGACAAAGCGGCGGAACTGTACAGCGCAGCCCGCAAGTAGCCGCGAACCGCGAAACATAATCAACCGCCGCCGGGACGACTCTGCCCTCTTGAGGATCGGAGCGCTTGCCGTCCCGCCTCTCTCTTTCCTATGTAGTGGCCGGTCCCGCTTGCGGGACCGGTTCTTGGGTTTCTCTTGCCCTTGTAGGGGCGCAGGACTCCTGCGCCCCATGTCCGCACAATTATTTGAGCTTGGCTCCGCGCCCGGCACCGCTCCTCTCTCTTTCTTCTGTAGGGGCCGCCTGGCGTTTACCCCGACCCGGTCGGGGAGGCGGGCCGCTCTTGGGTCTCTCTTGCCCCCTTCCGTCATCCCGATCCCGCAAAGGCGGGAGAGGGATCCCTCTGCCCTCTTGTGTCTCGAACCCCTACCCATCCCGATTCGGGAACGAACTATTGCCACCGGAGTAACCCCCTCCCCCCGCCTGTTTTTGTGAAGCATGTCAAAACAAAGGGTTTGCGGGCGCAAGTGTGCGCAAGAGTGTGAAAACAAGGGACTTAGAAATTCACTATTTTGATTTACAAAGCCTTTGTTTTGATATCGATGCGCACTGTTGGCGCAGGGAGTGCATGTGCTGGGGAGCTGCGGAGCGCGGGCGGGCTTGTGCCGAGTATTCACAACGCATCTTACCACATTATTTACCAACTGTCAATAGACATTGTGAGGTACTAGAGTCGAAACTGGTACGAGGGGACCGGCGGCGGTAGAAAAAAAGTCAAAACCCGCACCCTTTTTCCAAAAGCGGAAAGAGTGCAGCATCCTGCTCCATTTTGGGGAGCATTAGGGCTAAAAAGGCGGCCATAGGCCATGTGCTAATGAGACGGAGTTCTCGGCTGTAAGCTCGCTTCGTCAATCGGGTCGGCCACTGAGTTCACCGGACCGCGAAATACGGCTGGCCAGAATTTTATTACGCCGCTTATTTGCACTTTGATGTTTTCATTTCTTGGGGAACTGTTTCAATTTGGCACCGGTGCGTTGGTCAACCACTAAGTCGTCGATCCTCTCCCTGGCTACACCTTCCACCTTTTCAAGTAGGGTCATCAAAGCGTCCGACACGATTTCGCTTTGACCGATTCTTTCATCTCCGCGCTTCTTTCTCCGTACGCGGATAATTTGGAGCACCAATTGCTCCTCTGGCGTTAGGTAGAAGCCGACCTGTTCGGCATCGGGACGGAGTCGCTTCGGCCTGGGCATCGTTGGGAACTCCAGCGCACAACAAAAAGGTTAAACTCGACTCTTTTATGAAAGCTATTATAACGATTAAATTGTATATTAGCATTGTGGATTGTAAGGTAGTTCCGGTGGGTTACTATGGCGGGTTTGGAAGATGAATTTCATTAAAAACGAAACTGCACAAAAGCTTCGCGGGGGCTATTACACCCCTCTAGACCTAGCAATCTATATTTCTCGTTGGGCTTCCGAAAAGCATCCACACTCTGTGCTTGAGCCAAGTTGCGGTGACGGAATTTTCCTTGAAGCATTGGCAAAGGCGGAACCGCGAGCTAGATTGCACTTCACAGGATTCGAACTATTCGACGAGGAAGCCGTCAAAGCGAAAGAACGCTGCCTTTCAGTGCCGCGCTTCGCGTCCAAGATTCATAGCGGAGACTTCCTCGATTTTGCGATAAAGCAAATCCTAGAGGGGCGGAAGGATTTTGACTGTGTGGTCGGAAATCCCCCCTTCGTTCGATATCAATATCTGCCGTCGGAATCACAGAACAAAGCTGAGGCGATCTTCAAGCTTCTCCGGCTGCCGTTCACCAAACACACGAACGCTTGGGTCCCTTTCGTTCTTGCTTCTGTAGCGATGTTGCAGCCCGGCGGTCGGCTTGGGATGATTCTCCCAGCTGAAATTATCCACGTCATGCACCCACAATCACTGCGTACCTACCTCGGCGATGTGTGCAGCAGACTTCTCGTCATCGATCCGGAAGAACTCTGGTTCGACGGGACTTTACAGGGGGCGGTCATTCTTTTCGCTGAGAAGAAACACCATCCCACAGACCACTGCGAAGGAGTTGGAATCGTAAAAGTGAGCGGTCGGTCTTTTCTCTGCGAAGACCCATCGCGGTTGTTCAACGATACCACGCGCATTAACGGCAAAACGGTGGAGGGTAAATGGACGCGAGCACTGCTAACCTCTGCCGAGAGAAGCCTGGTCGATTCGTTAGCTGAAAGCGAGCATGTGTATCGGTTCGAAGACATAGCCAAAGTTGATGTCGGTATCGTAACGGGAGCAAACAAGTTCTTTCTTGTGCACGACGAAACAGTTTCGCAGTACGGGTTGGCAAGCTTCGTGCACCCAATGTTCGGTCGCAGTGACCACTGCCCCGGCGTTATTTATGACGAACGGCAGCACGCCGAGAATTCCCGCATCGGCAAGCCGACAAATTTTGTATGGATAACGCCTCCGAAATCCGAGCTCTCGAAGAAGGTGCTCGAATACATCGAACTCGGCGAGAAGGAGAAACTTCACACTCGTTATAAATGTAGGGTACGCAAACCTTGGTATACGGTTCCCTCAGTGTATTCGACGGGCGTCGCCATGCTTAAACGAGCGAGCGACACTCCAAGGCTAATCCTGAACAAACTCTCGGCTTACACTACAGATACTGCTTACCGAATCAAAACAAAAGACGTGGCCCCGGAAAAGTTAGTCTATTGCTTCCTCAACTCCCTCACGGCTTTGAGCGCAGAGCTTGAAGGACGGCATTACGGGGGTGGCGTGATCGAACTTGTGCCATCGGAGATCGAGAAACTACTTGTACCACTTCCAAGGGGATTGCGCCCGCAAGTGCAGAGGCTCGACAAACTGGTCAGGGAGGCAAGCGCCCACGATGTTCTCGAACAACAGGGTCCGGACGTGCTTGGAAAAGTTGGTCTGAGCCATGCTGAACAGAACCAACTATTGGCGGCCTGGCTTCGGTTAAAAAAACGCAGGCAGCGAATCACTGAGAATTCAGAAGAGCAGGATTCACCTGACTCACTTGCGATTACAGATCACGATATCTCGATAAAAAACGGCTCGTTGCTTCCTTTCGGCGGGCCGTAAAGTCTCAGCGTTTTGCCATCAACCTTAGCTTTCTGAATCGTGCTGCGGAGGTTGCCCCAGTGAAGGGCCGAAGTGTAGTTTCCCTGACTAGCCTCTCCGCTCGGCTTATCGCTTACTTGCAGTCGATGAACACCCAAATTGTTCCCCAAAATCGTTATATCGAATCGCACGCCTGCTTCTTCACGATAATAGGGATGCTTCTTGGTTGGTATCCAGTTAAATCCCCCAAACAAAACTTTTCGAAAGTAAGTGACCTGGTTGATTAATTTACCCCCGACCCGCCATCTCGCTTGAGTCAATCGGACTTCTCCTGTGACATGTCCTGGTTGTAACTGCGCATCGGTCAAGCTGAGTTCCTTCTCCCACAGGAGAGGTCCCCGGTTGACGGCAGCAGCGTGGGCCGGGATAGCCGAAGGAATAGCTGCCGCGGTCGGCTTAGTGGGATGAACGATTCCCTTAGCAGCGGCAGCTCTGCGTCCAGTCGGTTGGGGCACCGCCTTGGAAGGGAAGAGTTTCTTCTTGGGTGGGGCTGGGGCAGACTCGCCTTCACCAGATGTCTCGGGTCTGTTTGTTCCGGCCTTCTCTGAACCTAAGTATCCCTCCGCCTCCAGCTCTCGCAGGAATTTGGCGTCCAAAGATTGCGAAAAGCCGCTGGTCACATCGCAGTACCTATCTACGATTTTCTCTGCAGAAGCAGCCAACTCCGCTTCCGGTTTGTTCTTAAGGTCAAGCTCATGCACTAACGAAATCTCGTAGTTCGTGACCAATCCTTTGCCCGTCATGTTGTTGGAGCCAACGATCAGAACACCCCTCTCTTTTTCTTGAAAAAGGTATAGCTTAGGGTGAAAGATGGGATTGGCATAATTGTCATTGTGGAAGACAAAGACATTCCCGCCTTTGTGCACCAATTCAAGTAGAAGCTGTAGACCTTCAGCTGTGGTGACTTTATTGCTCACGCCAACAACAATTCGGACTCTCCCACCTCGACCAAGTAGAGATTCCAACTCTGCTTGGAGCTGTTCTACGCCTGAGCTGACTGCAAAAGCCACGAGCGCGTCAAATTTCAGGAGTTCTGGAATCCCTAATCGTTGCCTAAGTAGAGAGGCCAATTGCTGGTCGTCTGGCTGGTTGAGAATATGGACAGGCATCGCAACTCTTCTGGGCTATTCTTCGACCCAGCTCCTGCGGGACTCTTTCCGCTCATTGGGGGATCTAAGTTTCCACCAGTCACTATACTCACTGCGCCCGACCGCGACAACTGAAAGTGATGGTGTCGCGTCACCGGGAGCCCCGGACCTCGCAACTTGGGGGTGGGTCTGATGGTTTCCTGAGTCTAAAAACTGACGGCGGATGGCGCACGCTTAACGCGCTGAGGCAAGTTCGGATGACCTACGCTTTCGGGTTTTGAAGGCGTGGGTCGGTTCTTCTCTCCTTTCCACGATCCCCTCCTCGTACCAGTTTCGAAACTAGTACCCACTAAATAATAGTAGACAAACGGTAAATAATGTGTTATGCTTCACCCGTTATGCTGAGGGGACGCTGCTCTTGTGCCATTTCGAGCCGTCCCGGAACCTCGTCCGGGACACAAACAACGTGCCCCACACCCTCGGCCAGACCGAAAAATCCCCTAAGCCCTTTGTTTCCCCCACATCCACGAAATGCGCCCGTAACCCCTTTGTTTCCCCTACTTACGCAAAAACAGGGGGGGGGCTTTCCCAGCCCTGACGGGCTGGGCTAACGTCTGGCGCACCTACGGTGCTGGGGAGAAAGGGGGACGGGAGCTGTTATCCGCATGGTAACGTATCTACAATATGTCGGCGCGCCGACATTTCCGTTTCGGGAGCAATCCTGCGCCATCGCGAGGAGGAAGATGGCCACCTGAAGGTGGCCGCTACAGAGGCGCTATGCCCCGGCGACGAGGGCGAATTCGACGCGACGGCGCATGGGGTCGATGCGTTCGGCGCGCACGCGGATGCGATCGCCGAGTTTCCAGATGAGCGGAGCGGCGGACTTGCGGCGGCTGGAGCGGCTGCGGCGCGCGCCTCCGGATTCCCCCATGGCGACGATGGCGCGATCGCTTTCGCGAAACACGCAGCGAGCGCCGGAGGCTTCTTCGAGGGCGCCGATGGGGAGCAGGCCCTCGATGAAGAGATCGAGAAGCTCGACGAAGCAGCCGTATTTCTGAACGGAGATGATGAGGCCGTCGAATTCGTCCCCGAGACGCTGCTCCATGTATTGCGCGGTTTTCCAGGTGATGAGTTCGCGCTCGGCGGAAGCGGCGCGGCGCTCGGTCTCCGAGGTTTCCGCGGCAATTTCCTCGAGATGTTGCTGGGAGTAGAGCGAGGCTTCGGCGCCGACGACGGGCTTGATGAACGAGGGCGGCGCGGCGTCCGGATGAGCGATGGCCCATTTCAGGATGCGATGGACGATGAGATCGGGATAACGGCGAATGGGCGAAGTGAAGTGGGTGTATTCGTCGAAGCCGAGCGCGAAGTGGCCGAGTGAATCGGCGGAGTAGCGCGCCTGCTTCAGCGAACGCAGCATGAGATAGGAGAGGATGCGTTCTTCGGGCTTGCCGGCGAGCTTTTGCACCAGGCGCTGGTAATGCTGCGGCGTGATGCGAAGGTCGGCAGCGGGCAGAGCAACGCGCTGCTGGCGTTCGCGGCCTTTGCCGTAAGAATCGGGACGGCCGGCTTTTGCAGGAGCAGGAACGCGGCCGTGGCGCACGGCGACTTCACGCTGGTGGAGATCCTCGACGCCGAGGGAATAACCAAAGGCGCGGGCGAGATCTTCAAACTCCAGGACCTTGCGGCCATCGGGCTTTTCGTGAACGCGCTGGAGCGACTTGATGGCACGGGAGTTGAGCTGGTGAGCGACGGCGCGATTGGCGGCGAGCATGAACTCCTCGATGATGCGGTGGGCGATGTTGCGCTCACTGCGGGAGACGCCGGTTATCTGCTGTTGTTCATCTAAGGAAATGACCGGCTCGGGGAGATCGAAGTCAATGGAGCCATTTTCGGCGCGGCGGGCGTTGAGCAGCAGCGCCAGACCTTTCATGGCGCGGAAATGATGGTTGAGTTGGGAGTAGCGAGCGGTCATTTCCGGGTCGCCTTCGAGAACTTTGTTGACGTTGGTGTAGGTCATGCGCTCGATGGAGCGGATGACCCCGGGCACCATCCAGGAGTTGAGCATGCGTCCGGCGGCATCGAAGTGCATGATGGCGCTGAGGACGAGGCGCTCTTCGCGGGGATTGAGCGAGCACATGCCGTTGGAGAGAGCTTCAGGAAGCATGGGAACGGCGCGATCGATGAAGTAGACGGAATTACCGCGTAGGCGGGCTTCGCGATCGAGGGGCGACTCGGGACGAACGTAGTGGGCAACGTCGGCGATGTGCACCTGAAGGAGCCAGCCGCCGTCGTCGCGGCGCTCGACGTAAACGGCGTCGTCAAAGTCGCGGGCGGTTTCGCCGTCAATGGTGACGATAGGGAGTTCGCGGAAATCTTCCCTGCTAGCGCGGTCGTTTTCAGAAACGGGCAAGGCGAGGCGCTCGGATTCATGCAGAACTTCGTCGGGAAAGGTGTGAGGAAGATGATGTTTGCGAATAATGATTTCGGTATCCACACCGAGATCGCCGGGACGGCCGAGGATTTCGATGACGCGTCCGGTGGGCGAAGCGCCGGCGCGCGGATAGCGGAGGAGTTCGACGTTGACGACGGCGCCATCGAGCTTGGGAATGTGCGGGAGACGCTTGTGGCGCGTGGAGTCCTTGGCGGTAGGAAGAAGCTGTTCGCGGAGAGCGGGAGAAAGTTCTTCGCCGGCTATAAGCTCGATGTCATGCTGGACGCGCGGGTCAAACGGCGCAACGACACTGCCGCGCGAGGTGTAGCGGAACTGGCCGACGATGGAGGGATGCGCGCGGCCGACGATGCGCACAATGCGTCCTTCGGCGCGGCGGGCGCCGGAGTGGCCGCTGAGGCGGTTGATCTTCGCGACGACGTGATCGCCGTGCATGGCGTCTTCGACGGAGTCGCGCGGAATGAAAATGTCGCCAACCACATTGGGAAGGGCGACATCGGGAACGACAAAGCCGTAGCCATCCTGATGGAGAACGAGGCGCCCCTTGATTTCATCGCGGGAAGCGGCTTTCTGTTGGACGATTTTCTCGGGAGCGGGTTCGGGAGCGGGGGCGGGATCGCGTTGCGAGCGGCGGAGAAGGAAGCGCCCGTGGGAAAGTTCCTCGACGAGGCCGCGAGTCTGGAGTTTGGCGAGCATCTGGAGGAGGGGGCGGCGGTTGCCTTTTTTCACGTGGAGGGCGCGGGAGAGATCCTCGATGGAAACGGGGTCGTTTCTAAGTTGAAGAAAACGAAGGATATTGTCGGTACTGAGGTGGGAGGGGCGAGGCATGACTTGGCCCTTTCTGTGAGCGAGGGAGCTACAGCTCAATTCTAGTCAGTTTTTTGAAAATAGTTGAAACCTTTTTCGCGCCAGAGGGGTTACACTGTCAGGCCAACACACGACCAACTAGCCGCCCTCCGTCAGGCTGGTTGGATTCCCCGAAAGGGGAATAAGAGGGAGGCGGGAAGACCTGGCCTGCCTCCCTTATCTTTTTCGCTGAATACCCCCAAATCCGTGCATGCTAGGAGCGGATGCGCGTGCTCCGGTCTTTTGGTAGCGGATCAGTTTCCCAGTACGCGACCTGAACGAAGCCGCCCGGCGGCGGACGCTACGCGTGAGTCGGGCGAAACAGTGGTTGGCTTGCGGCTGAGATAAGTTTGGGTCACAAGGAGGTCCCTGTGAGCCATCTGAGAAAAATGATGCTGGAGGAACTCCAGCGTCGTAATTACGCCGAGACTACCACACGCTGTTACATCCGCACAGTCGAAGAATTTGCTCGACGATTCCACTGTTCGCCGGACCGTTTGGGCCCCCGGCACATTCGTGAATATCAGGCCGAGCTGTTTCAGAAGCGGAAGTTGTCGCCGGGCACCGTTACGCAACGTTTGGCGGCTCTGCGGTTCTTCTACAGCAAGACGCTCAAGAAGGCCTGGAGCATCGCGGAGACGCCCTATCCGAAGAGGGCATTTCACCTGCCAACCATTCTCAGCCAGGAAGAAGTCGCGCGACTGATCGACGCGGCACGCACGCCTTGCCATCGCACTCTGCTGATGACGCTCTACGCCACCGGCGTGCGGCGCGCGGAACTGACGCACCTGAAAGTCAGCGACATCGACAGCCAGCGCATGGTGATTCACGTCCAGAGCGGCAAGGGACGCAAGGACCGGGATGTGCTGCTTAGTCCTAAACTGCTCGAGGTGTTGCGTGAGCACTGGCGCGGATTAAAGCGCAAGCCGAGCGCCTGGCTGTTTCCAGGCAACCGCTGGCATACCGGCGACACGCCGATCGACACCAAGGTGGTCTGGTACGCTTGCAAGGAAGCCGCCAAGCGAGCGGGCCTCAAGAAAAAAGTACATCCACACACACTGCAGCACCGCTTCGCCACGCATCTGCTCGAAGCGGGCGCGGATCTGCGCACCATCCAGATGCTGCTAGTAATCTTCCTGCGGTTTGCGTCCCCAGAGTTTCTGAGGAGTTTTCGGCGAACGAGCCGCCCGATAGGAATCCAATTCCGCGCTCGTAATCACAAATTCCGTTTCCGCTGGGCTGTTCGCATGAGCGGCCAGCTCCGCTTGCAACCTCTCCGAGCAAATAGACGGAGCATCCTGATAACGAGCGCGATGAGAGATGAAGGCCTCGTTGGCAATGTTCAAAGTAAAATCGCGCTCTTCGGCGGGCCCACGGACATGAAACGTATACTCCCGTGAAAGAGGCTTAGCCTGGAAGCCGATGTATTGGACGATTAAGCCGGTGCTCATTTGGCACCGGGCACGAACACCTTTGCAGCGAGTGTGGGTGGAGGCTTCACGGCCTTAACACGCTTGGCACGGCGGCGCTTCGGAGGTGTTCCTTCCGCAGGTTCGACGACCATCAGGCTGGTGACGAAAAGCTTGAGGCCATGAGTGTCGAAATCAATGGTGGTGCGGTCCAGGCTGGATTCGGTGATGACCCCGCAACCATACTGAAAATGCTTGATGTATTGGCCAACTGAAACTGTCATAAGAAAATCCTCCAGTTTACAAAAAGCATCGTCCGCCGCGCACCGCAAACGGTGCGCGAAGACGAGCAACAAAGTTACAGAAAATCGCCGTGGAGCTCCCCTGCAGTTAGTAACGCCGCCGGCCGTCTCCGCCGCCAGAGCGTCCACCGGAGTAGCCGCGGCCGCCGGAACGATCCCCGCCGCCACGCGATTCCTGAGGACGCGCTTCGTTTACTTGGAGTGCGCGGCCTTCGAGGTCCATGCCGTTGAATTCGCCGATGGCTTTGGTCGCGTCGTCAGCTGCTCCGAGTTCCACGAAGCCAAAACCGCGTGAGCGCCCGGTTTCGCGGTCGGTAATGACGCGAGCCGAGGCCACTTGATATCCCTTCGCAACGAAAAGCTGCTGCAGACCTTCGTCCGTCATGCCGAACGAGAGATTCCCAACATAGAGTTTTGTCATACGCGTTTCCTTTTCCTATCCCTTTCCTTACTTGCAAAAGAGAAAAACCGATTTATTCCCTGCTTTGCACCGTCAAAAACATCACTTCCCGGGACTCGCGAGAGCAAGGCATCCCTCAGGCAGACACCTTGAGTCCATCCTGAATATGCCGGCAGTTTGCAGTGATCGTGAGAAAGGCCAAACCGACGAAACGCTTCAAGACGACAACGTTGACTTCCAAGGAATTGAACTTGCGGCCACGGAGTTCGGCCAGAATCCGGGTGACCGCCTTGCGGAGGGTTCCGGCGTAGGCGCGACCCACAACCCTTGCTTTGTACTCACCCGTGAGACGAACAAAATTCCAATCGGCCTGTTTAATCCTGCGATTGAAGGTATAGCCATCGGCGTGCTTTACCACTCGCCAGCCGGGCAAAAAGGCGTCACTCTCGACGGCGAGGTTCGGGGGCAGAAGGGCGCCATCTCTTATGAGTATCATCCCTGTTTCGCTAACGTGTGGCATCGAACGAGTCTCCGTGGAATTCATCATCTTGCGCCGGGAACAGTTAAAAGGCCCTCGCACGAATGGTCCTGCCGTTAAGCAAGGCAGCGAGAATCGTGACGAGCGCGGCGCAAACGATCGCCACGAAAGTCGTCACGAACGTTCCGGAATAACTGGAGAAGCCCACCGAGCGAGTCAGAACCCCGCCAAGGACTGCACCGGCGACACCCATGGCAAGATCCATCGAGGGGCCGTAGCCTTTGCCTTCGAGGCTCTTACCGGCGATCCACCCCGCGGCCAATCCGACGAAAATCCAAATTAGGAATTGCATACTGGCTCCTTTGCCGGGAACAGGGGAAGAACGGGTCGGGGAGGACTTGGCGCCCACCCTCGTGGAAGAAGCGAGGGGCCGTCGCCAAGGACGATTGTAACCGGTGCGTGATTGCGGTACTCAGGAAGCAATGGCAGCTGCCATTTTGTGAAAAGTGGAGTTAGCCACCATGTAGGTATGGATGCGCAGGGTCCCGTCAATGATCCCGGCGAAAAGATTGGTCACTTGGGCAAAGACGTTCTTATCGTATCTTTCGGCGTCAGCGCTGTTTTCCCAAAAACTGTAGGCGTAAACTTCCTTACCGCTTTGCGAGATGAGCGTGATTTCGTCGAGGAAACCTTGTTGCAAGCGGAGCAGGGGAATGATCTCGTTTTCCATTTTCTTGATGAAATCTCCGGCACGATCCGCCTTCAAGTGCATGGATACTTTGCGCGCAAACATGGAACTCTCCTGGGCTGCAAGACCAAGGGAGAGGTTCAGGGGAAAGCACCGGTGTGGAAGACCTGAAAGCAGCCTTGATCGCACTTCTAGAATGCGCCGCTTTACCAATCTTGTCAAGTACTTTAGTTTTGTATAAGATGCACTTTACTGTGCCTGTTAATACGGAGGGGGAACAACCGTGGACGTTTGTTTTGAGATTCAACAGCGGCTGAAAGAGCTGGGCCTGGAACAGCGGGACTTGGCGGCGGCGGCCCAGGTCACCGAGTCCTATATCTCCCAACTGCTCACGCGAAAGAAAGCGCCGCCCGCGGCCGATCGCACGGACCTGTACGAGAAGATGAGCGCCTTTTTGAAGCTGCCGAAGGGACAACTTTCGGCGATGGTGGAAGCGCAGCGCCGGGAGGAATTGAAGAAAAAACTGGCCGATCCGCCCGCGCCCTTGTTCAAGGAAGTACGCGAGCTGATTATCCGGAAATGCAAAACGGAAAAGCGCACCCAAGTGCGCGAGATTTTTGAGAACCAGGCCTTTGGAGAGCTGGAGAGGCTGGTCACCCAGACCCTTCTGGATGTGACGAAGAGGATCGCTCGAAAAGAGTTGGAAACTGAAAATTGGCCGCGAAACGCAGCGAAACTGCGCCACCAATCCCATGAAGAGATACGCGCCCTCACGTTGGATTTTCTGGATACGGATGTGTTCAACGTCTCCATCGATCATTGTTCGGCATTTCTGAATCCCCTGGTGGATTCCTGGGACATCGATTTGAAGACGTTTGGAATGGAAATCGCCTTGCACAAAGGATTGGCCTCAACGCCGTTCATGAAATTTCAGTTCGTGGAAACGGGGGGCGGGGATTCCTCCGAACAGGAGCCGGGCTTCCAGGAATTTCTGCGCAACGCGGCGATGAGCGGGGGTGCCAGCAAAGAGGAACTAGAATTTCTGAAAAACATGAGATTCCGGCGGAAAAGCCCGAGTGCTCTCTATTACTATCGCGAACTGCAGAGCCTTCGCGACCCCCTGCATTTTGCCGTGGACCGTAGCGCGGCGATGCACAAGCATCGGGATGCCGAGGACGCGGAGAAACTGATGCAAGGGGAGTCAAGGAAAAATGCGATGCGGCGGTGGGCCAAGAATACCAAGAGCCTCCGGAAGATTGGGAAAGCAAAGCTGTCCTAGCCTCATCGACAAGGCCGGTATGGATCTGAGTTGAACTTTTGCAAATCCGCGGTTTGTACGACTGGCGTCGCGAGTCCGGAGCCGATTTTCCGCCTGTTTACCAAGAAGCACGATTTTCCTGTATTTGCGCTTTCGAGAAGCACGCTTCGTCGGGATGTGGTACTCTTCTTGTGCGCTTAATACCGCGGCAGTGTTGTGCGGTCCCTCTGGTTTGTACTCTGATCTGAGAATCCCCGCCCTACGTTTTCTCCGTTCGTTTTCAGCGTAATTCAAAACAAGTCTGGCGATGTGCGTCGCCGTGCCTGCCTTTAGACAAGGGAGGCCGTGCGGTTCTAGCCGCCAGTAAGAAAGTAAAATGCAAAATTTTTCAGAACTAGCGATTTCTCCTTACCTGAAGGAGCGCATTTCGTCGACCGGCTTCTCGGTGCCTACACCGGTGCAAGCCGCGGCGATACCTCCCGCACTGGAAGGCAAAGATGTGCTGGCAACGGCACAAACCGGGACGGGCAAGACCCTGGCGTTTCTCATCCCCGTGATAGAAAGGCTGCTGCAATTGAACAAACCGGGAATTGCAGCCCTCGTGCTTGTTCCCACGCGCGAACTGGCCATGCAGGTCCTGGATCAGTACAACGTGTTGCGCGGCAAGCAACTCGCAGCGGCTGCCCTGGTCGTGGGTGGCCTCGCCGAAGCTCAACAATTGCGAGCCATTCGCAACGGAGCCAGCGTGATCGTGGCGACTCCCGGGCGGCTGGAAGACTATCTGGACCGCAATCTGGTGCAATTCCGCAATCTGCAGGTGCTCATACTGGATGAGGCGGACCGCATGTTGGATATGGGGTTTCTACCCGCGATCCGCAGGATTGTGTCGACTCTGCCGAAAGAGCGCCAAACCATGTGTTTTTCGGCAACGATGGAAGGAGACATGGCCCGCCTTGTGAAGGACTACACAAGAAACGCGGTGCGTGTCGCCTTGGGTTCGACGCTGAAGCCGGCCGAAAATGTGCGGCTCCAGGCGTTTGAGGTTGCCGTTAGCGGGAAGCCGGAACTGTTGCGCCGCTTGCTGAATCAAGAGAGCGGCCGCTGCCTGGTATTCTCTCGCACCAAGCGCGGCACCGAGCGCATCGCCAAAGGCTTGATGCGCGATGGTATCGCGGCGGCGACGATTCATGGAGATCGCTCACAATCGCAACGCACGGCGGCGCTGACCGGATTCCAACAGGGACGCTACCGTGTGCTTGTGGCGACCGACCTTGCGTCACGCGGAATCCACGTTGAGCAAATCGCCCACGTCATCAACTATGACTTGCCCGAAGTGGCGGAGAATTTCATCCACCGGGTGGGGCGCACAGGACGCGCAGGCAGAAAAGGTGTCGCTTCTACTCTGTTCGCGAACGAGCAGCGCTCGGAGCTATTTCAATTGGAGCGCACTCTCGGCATTCGGATGGAGAGGATCCCAGTGGATGGCCATCTCTCGGAAAACAGGGAACGCACTCAGGATCCCGCTCCTCGGAAGCAAACAACGTATAAGCCCACGATGATCGCGCTTCCTGGGGAAGTCCTGCAAGCGCAGCTGTAGACCTGCCACGGTGCGCGGAAGAGCCTCGGAGGCGGCGCCATTCGTGTATACTGGCAGTGCGCACATCCGACCACTAGAAACCGCGCCATACACGGGGGCATCGGGACAACCTGAGTCCTGTCCGCATTGAGCGGCTTGAGACAGCAAAAGCTGCAATCCGCACATCATGTTCGCCGTCTATCATGCAAGGACCAAGTGTCTCCGCTGAGAGACGTTGAGGGTGCGAGGAAAGCTCGGTCCATTCTGGCAGTGGGTTAATGGGAGAAACCATTGTCGCGAGATCTACAGGAACAACAGGAGCAGGTCCAGAACCTGACCAAATTAGGTAAGGAGCAGGGCTACCTGCTCTACGACCAGGTGAATGACTTCCTCGCGTCCGAAGAACAATCCGCCGAACAGATCGACAACGTCTTCTCCGTTTTCGAGGCCGAAGGCATAAATATCTATGAAGACGTTTTAGACGCCAAGGCCGCGCGTACAGTCCCTGAAGTAGCGGAGCAAACTGGCGCCCGGGGTCAGGACGAGGAAACGCGCCGCGAAGAGGGCGAAGTCGAACAGGCGCCCTTGTTTGGCGAGAAGACGAGCGATCCGGTGCGCGTGTACCTGCGCGAAATGGGCGTCGTGCCCCTGTTGACGCGGGAGAGTGAGGTGGTCATCGCGAAGCGGTTGGAGCGGGGAAACCTGCGGGTCCTAAAGACCGTTTCTCGCTCGGCAATCGTCGTTAAAGAGTTGATCGCCACGGGAGCTGAGCTCCGCAGCGGCGGCAGGCCGATCAAGGAAGTCGTGCAAATCGACGAGGAAGAACTGACAGCGGAGAAGGTTGAGGAGAAGACCCGGCAGACGCTGCGCATCATCGACAAGATCGAGAAACTGCATGAGCTGGGGCTCAAGCAGGCGGCCAAGCTGCGCGATACCGCAATGTCCAACAAGCGAGCGTATGTTCGAGCCAAACGGCGATTGTCGCGCACGCGGGTGGAGATGTCGCGCCTCATCCGCTCGGTGGATTTCAAGGAACGCGAGAAAAAGCGCCTGATCGAGCTGTTGCGGCACACCATCGAGCGCCTGCATGCCCTGGAGCGCGAAGCTGCCCGGCTGGAACGCCGTGTCAAAGCCGCGCACACGGATGCCACTATCGAAGCGCGCAAGGAACTGCGCGCCTGCCGCTCGCGCATGCGAGAGATCGAAGAGTCGAGCGAGGCCGGCCCAAACAACCTGAAGCGTGCACTCACGCAGATCCAGCGTGGAGAAATGGAAGCGCAACAGGCGAAAAGTGAACTCACGGAGGCAAATCTGCGCCTGGTTGTGTCCATCGCCAAGAAATACACCAATCGCGGGCTGCAGTTTCTGGACTTGATCCAGGAGGGCAATATCGGCCTGATGAGAGGGACCGACAAGTTTGAGTGGCGCCGGGGGTACAAGTTCTCTACCTATGCCACGTGGTGGATTCGCCAGGCGATCACGCGCGCGATTGCGGACCAGGCGCGCACCATCCGCGTTCCGGTGCACATGATCGAAACGATTAACAAGCAAGCCCGCACGAGCCAGCAACTGGTGCAGGAGCTCGGACGTGAGCCGAGTACCGAGGAAATCGCGAAACGCATGGATATCCCTGTCGACACAGTCCGCAAAACGAAAAAGATTGCGCAGTTGCCGATGTCCTTTGAGACTCCCGTCGGAGATGAGGGAGATTCACATCTGGGCGACTTCATCGAGGATAAGGCTGTATTGTCGCCCTCCGACGCCGCCATCCATCTCAATTTAAGGGATCAAATTGCGACCATACTTCGGACGTTGACGCCGCGCGAGGAGCGGATCATCCGGCTGCGCTTTGGTCTGGACGATGGAAGCCAGCACACCCTGGAAGAAGTTGGACAGGTTTTCGCCGTTACGCGAGAACGCATCCGCCAGATCGAGGCGAAGGCGCTTAGAAAACTGCGCCATCCCTCGCGTTCAGGGAGATTTCAGATCTTTGTGCAAGGCGCGTACTGAGAAGTGTCCAGATTACGAAACGAGCGAGGGTAGAAAACAAGGGCCTCGGGTGGCATGATGAGTAGAGGAGAGGAAATATGAAGAGTTTATTTGTGGGCAACATGAGCTTTCAGATGACAGAGAGCGAGTTGAGCGAGCTGTTCAAGCCGTTTGGACAGGTTACTCGCGTCAACCTGGTGAAGGACCGCGAAACTGGGCGCGCCCGCGGCTTTGCTTTCGTGGAAATGCCCAACGATGAAGAGGCCGCAACGGCAATCGCAGGCCTCGACGGTAAGCCGGTCGGCGGGCGCAACCTGAAGGTGAACGAAGCGCGCCCGAAGGACGCCTCACGGCCCCCAAGAAGCAGTGGTGGTGGAGGAAAACGGGGTGGATTCTCGAACGAGGATTATAGCGAAGCGGCAAGGCAGCCGCGCGAACCTCGCTGGTAGCCTCTACAACAGCATTTCTTGGATTGCTGGCGCCCAGCGCCATTTCAAGGAGACTATATGGCCATCACATTCCAGAAGCGGCAGAAGGAAATGAAGAGACAGGAAAAGCAACGCGAGAAGGCGGAGCGGCGTGCGCAAAAAAAGCTCGCTAAACGCGCCGAAAAAGAGTCTGCAAGCGAAAACGCAAACGTCCCCGTCGAGTCAGAGCCGCAAGGCTGAAACTGTTTACCGCGCGAAACACAGTAGTTCCGCCTTAAAATGCGGGCGCGGGGATTCCCGGCGATCAGGCCTTGGCGCCCGTCTGTGGCGCAGCCTTTGCCTTGGCCTTTGCGGATCCACGCCAGGCAAGCAGCAGCATCACGATGCCAAAGGCAAGCAATCCCACCCCCGCATCGAAATTAATGTTTACGCCCAACGAGCGCGCGTAAATTTGCTTATCGCCAAGCAAACCAAACACTGCCAGGATCACACCGAACAGGCTGAACATCCATCCTATCGGATAACGAATATCCAAACCCATCGCGCGTCTCCCATCTACCTGAAAATAATGTTCAGTACCAGGGCAAGCACAAGTACGACTCCGCCGAGATAGGCAGGCCGCTGGTACCACGACAGGTGCTCTTCACTCGGCTTCTCGGTCAGCGAGTAAACCAGCCCGACGAGTTCCTTTTCGTCGCGTGGCTTCGTTATCAGGCTGATCCCGACTGTAATCACGAAACAAACGGCAAACGCCCAAATTGCCGTCCAGAAGTTTTGTGCCATCTCGCTCGGATAGTTATGAACGACAGCGATCCAGCCGCCTTTAATTCCCACCAAATCTCCTCGCGGCAGTGTCAACCCGTGATGCACGGCCGCTGCAGCAGTGCCGCAAAGCAGCCCGGAGAACGCGCCGTGGCCCGTGCTCCGCTTCCAGAACATGCCCAGCAGGAAAGTGGCGAACAAGGGAGCATTCACAAACGCGAACACCAATTGCAGAAAGTCCATCAAGTTATTGAAACGCGCCGCCGTATATGCTGCGCCGATCGAGAACAAAACCCCAAAGACGGTCGCGAACTGCCCCATATGTAAGTAGTGCTTATCCGAAGCGCCTTTATGGATGTACGCCTGATAGATGTCGTAGGTCCAGACGGTGTTGAAAGCCGTCACATTCCCCGCCATCCCAGACATAAAGCTTGCCAGCAACGCGGTGAGGCCAAGCCCCAGGATCCCCGTCGGAAAGTAGTGCAGCAGCATCATCGGGATGGCCAAGTCATAGTCGAGGACGGGCCTTCCCTCACGGTCAACTGCCGGCTTGCCAGTCGCCACATCGATCTTGAGGGGAATCAGCCCTTTCCCTGCGTTGCTCACCGTCTGCATGTGGACCACGCCATTGACCGTGACCGCTTGCTGCGGTGTGGGCAATGCCAGCGCGATCATCCCGGGCAAAATCACCAGAGCGGGAAAGAACATCTTCGGCACAGCCGCGATCAGGGGCGTGCGGCGCGCGTCGGTCATCGAGCCCGCCGCCATGGCGCGCTGAACCACCAGGAAATTCGTGCACCAATAGCCGAACGAGAGAGTAAATCCGAGGCCCATCACCAGCCCGAACCACTCGACGCCAAGCGGATTGCTTTGCGCACTCGTCATGCCCTGCCATGAATGTGTGAACGCGGACGGCAACTGTGTCTTCAAGCCACTCCACCCGCCCACGTTTTTCAGCCCGAGGAACACGAGCGGCAAAAATCCAGCGACGATCAGGAAAAACTGGAGAACTTCATTGTAAATTGCGCTCGTCAGCCCTCCCAGAAAAACGTACCCCAACACGATCAAGGCGGAAATGAACACACTCAGATGGAAAGACCAGGACATCGGCAGGCCCATCTTGGCCAGCGGGACGTCCAGAATATGGAGTACCTGGATCAGCTTCGCCATGGCGTACATCGAGATGCCCGACGAGAAAACGGTCATCACGGCGAATGAAATGGCGTTGAGTGCCCGCGTCTTTTCGTCAAAGCGCAGCCGCAGAAACTCCGGCACGGACCGGGCGCGCGAGCCGTAGTAAAAAGGCATCATGAATATGCCGATGAACACCATGGCCGGAATCGCGCCGATCCAGTAGAAATGGCTGGTGGCAATTCCGTATTTCGCACCCGATGCCCCCATCCCGATCACTTCCACCGCGCCAAGATTCGCGGCCATGAACGCGATGCCGCAAACCCACGCCGGCAGGGAACGCCCGGCAAGGAAGAAGTCCGTGCTCGTCTTCATGAAGCGTTTTAGGAAGACCCCAATCCCCAAAACAAAGGCGAAGTAAAGAAACATGATGACCCAATCAATGGCCGTCAGATTCATTCCGCAATCCTTTCCACTAGACGCCGGTAATTCGTCGAGGCTATCACCGGTACATGCTGGCTCTCTCCGTCGTGATCCAAGAGAGCCTTTATTCCATGGGACGGAAGCTCAAGAGTGCTTTCTGGCACACCACTCTGCAGCGCCCTCATCTGGTGCGGGAGCGCAACGTGCTGGGTTTCTTGCGCGAACTTGATGACGGTGAACACTCGTCTGCCCAGGCCCTTTCGCCGCGAAGCATCTACTCCTTCCGGCACGGCGCCGATCGCAGGCGTCACACCGCACTTCGGCCGCCTCTCCCACAAACTCGCCTTTGTAGCCGAGGCCTGCTGCTTTGCTCGGGAAGCACAAAGAAACTGCTGGCGCGCTAAAAGCCGGGAGAAGCAACTCCTTGAGAAGTGGGGGAATAGATGAAGATACGAATCAGGAACAGCGATTCCGTAGATACCCATAGGGCCAGGGGCAATTCCTAACTCCGAGCGAAACTCTGTCATTCCGGCATGGGGGTTGTCAATTGATTTCTGCGCTTCGATGTTCTAACTCCATCGTGTGCCGCGACTTTTTCGTGCGTCCTCAGCGCACCGTCAGGGGATTTAAGATGGCAATGCAATTCGCGGTTTCCGTCAGCACGGCGGCGCAGACCCAGGCGTTTTTTGAAGCTCACATCAAGGAGCGGAGGAGCCTTTAATTGGACCCAAATGGACCCAATTTGCGGGGTCCAGCCATAAGGCAAATAAGTAAGTGATTGATTTGCGCGCAAATGATTGGTGGACGTGGCCGGGTTCGAACCGGCGACCCCCTGCTTGCAAAGCAGGTGCTCTCCCAGCTGAGCTACACGCCCACAAAAGAAACTACTTTCATTCTAAATCACTTTCGAGTGCATCGCATCGCGGAAAAGAAAGAGGCGGCGGAGAGATTCCTCGCTCCATGTACTCCGCTCGCACTAACGGCTCGGGCCGGGGCGGTTCAGTTCAATTAACGGGACTTGACATACTGGTTACTATGCACGTAGGCTCGGGGCGTGGAGCTCGAAGCTTCCCTCTCGTGGCTGGCGTTGACGCTGACGCCGGGCATCGCCGCCCGGCTGTCTGCGCGATTGCTGCGCGAATACGGTTCGCCGGAAGCCGTATTTCGCGCGCCGTTGACTGGCATTGAAGCGTGCAACGTGCCCGCCCCCGCCGCGCAGGCCATCTTCAAGAAGCAGATGTTCTGGCGCGCGGAGAAAGAGGTGGACGCGCTGCGGAAGGTCGGCGGGAAGCTGGTGAATTGGAAGGAGCCCGAGTACCCGCAAGCGCTGCTCCAGATCTACGACCCGCCGGTGATGTTGTATGTGCGAGGAGACGCGCAAATCCTGAATTCGCCGAGCTTGAGCATTGTAGGGACTCGGCGGCCCACAGTCTATGGCTCGCAAATGGCGGAAAGGATGGGGAAGGACCTGGCGGCCCGCGGGTTGACCATTGTGAGCGGTTTGGCGCGCGGGATTGACGCCATCGCGCACCAGGGGGCGATCGCAGTGGGTGGACGGGCCATCGGCGTGCTGGGCACGGGGATCGACGTCTGCTACCCGAAGGAAAACAAGAAGCTCTATGAGAAAGTGCTGGAGCGGGGAGCAATCGTGAGCGAATTCCCGACGGGCAGCCATCCGGCACCGGAAAATTTCCCGGTGAGGAACCGCATCATCGCCGGGATACCCCTTGGGGTCATAATTGTGGAAGGGAAGCAGTACAGCGGGTCGTTGATTACGGCACGGCTGGCCATGGAATTTGGGAGAGAAGTATTCGGCGTGCCGGGAAATGTGACCCAGGAAGTGAGCTTCGCGCCAAACCTGCTGATCAAGCAGGGGGCCAAGCTGGTGACAAACGCCGAAGATGTGATTGAAGAGCTGCCAACCCCGGTGAAGGCGGCTTTGGTGAAGGCGGAAGCGGTGGAGTCGGAGCAGCGGAATTTGCTGCTTGTTGACGGGCTAAGTGATGTGCAGAGAAAGCTTTACGAGCTTTTGAGCGCTGAAGAATCGCGCCATATTGATGACCTTGTGGATACCAGCGGGTTGAATTCCAGTGAAGTTCTAGCTACCCTCTTTGACTTGGAGATGAAGGGGATCGTCCGGCAACTACCGGGCAAGCAGTTCAATAAGGTATTGTTGTAGGGGACGCAGGAGCATAGCGTTCTGAAACCCGGTCACCACAACCAAAAGGGGCCCTCCTCCCCCACGGGGGCAAGCTGAAAGAGACTCTTCCAATTAGAGCGTTCTCGTCCAGTTGTAAGCCGCCTTTTTTGAGATAGAAAGACGCGCAATGCATCCGAAATGAAGCTGGCGGCATCTGGAAACAGGCAAGCGAGCCCGCGAGAGAGACAATAGCTAAAGGTAGCGAGAAGGACACACACTGCTTACCTGGCCCTCCCTGGGGCTGGCAGCGGGGTTAAAACAGCAACATGGCAAGATCACTGGTAATCGTCGAATCGCCGGCAAAGGCGAAGACCATCAACAAGTACTTGGGGAAGAACTTTACGGTGAAGGCGTCCATCGGGCACGTAATGGACCTGCCGACGAAGACGATAGGTATTCGCCTGCCGATCGACGACGAAAAGCCAAAAAAGAAGAAAAAGGGGAAGAAGGGCGCGAAGGCAGCAGCGCCCAAACCACTGCGGAAGCCCATAACCCTGGATGATCCGAGGATCTTCGAGCCCACCTTGCAGGTGATCCCGGGCAAAGGGAAGGTTGTCAATGACCTGCGGAGAGCGGCGCAGAAAGCAGATGCAGTGTACCTGGCCGGCGATCCGGACCGGGAAGGAGAGGCGATCTCTGCCCACCTGGCGATGGTGCTCTCCAAGCCGGCGAAGTTCCTGATTGATGAGGCAGACGAGGAAAACGGGAAGAAGAGCGGCATCGGCGCAAAGGACGACAAAGCCGAAGCGGAAAAGGCCGCTGCGGCGCCCGCCAAGGGCAAGGGCAAAGGAAAGTTCGGGGACAAAAAGAAAGAAAAGGACGTCATTGTTATCGAGCCCATCGATCCCAAGAAGATCTTCCGGGTGACGTTCAACGAAATCACGCCCAAGGCGATCCGCGCGGCTTTTGAAAAGCCCCGGCAGGTGGACACGCAACTGGTGGACGCACAGCAAGCGCGACGCGTCCTGGACCGCATCGTGGGATACAAGATTTCGCCCCTGTTGTGGGACAAAGTGCGGCGCGGCTTGAGCGCGGGACGCGTGCAGACGGTAGCGCTTCGGCTGATTGTGGAGCGCGAGCAGGAGATTCGGGCGTTTATTCCTCAGGAGTACTGGTCGATCCACGCGATGCTGGATGCGGGAGAGCCGCCGGTTTTCGAGGCGCGGCTGACGAAGAAGAAGGGCGAGGACGTCGAGGTCAAAAATCAGGAGACCGCTGACGCGATTGTCGCCGCAGTCAGCAAGGCAAAATGGCAGGTGGCCAGCGTCGCCCTGAAGGAAAAGAGGCGCTACGCGCCGCCTCCGTTCACGACGTCGAAGCTGCAACAGGCGGGGTATAACCGGCTGCGCTACACCGCGAAGCGCACGATGGCGCTGGCGCAGCGGCTATATGAAGGCGTGGAGCTGGGCGAAGAAGGGTCGGTGGCGCTGATCACGTACATGCGCACCGATTCCGTGCAGGTGTCGAATGACGCGCTGGAGCAGGTGCGCGAGCTGATACCGGAGCGGTTTGGAAGCGCGTACCTGCCGGAAAAACCGAATTTCTACAAATCGAAAAAAGATGCGCAGGGCGCGCACGAAGCAATTCGGCCGACGGAAGTATCGCGCACCCCGGAAGACGTGCGGAAATACCTGCCGGACGACCAGTTCAAGCTGTACCAGCTCATCTGGCAGAGATTCGTGGCGTCGCAGATGCTGCCAGCAGTTTTTGACCAAACGACCATTGATATCGAGGCGGGCGACTATACCTTCCGGGCGACGGGCTCGATTCTGAAGTTCGACGGCTATCTTAAGGTGTACCAGATTCCCGCGGCGAATACGGACCGCGAAGAGGATGAGAAGGACGACGAGGGCACGGGCATGGCACTGCCGCGCGTGAGCGAGGGGCAAGTGCTGAAGCTGGAGTCGATCCGGCCGGACCAGCATTTCACGGAGCCGCCGCCGCGCTATACGGAAGCGACGCTGGTCAAGGAACTGGAAGAAGACGGAATCGGCAGGCCATCCACGTACGCGTCCATCATCTCGACGATTGTGGAACGCGAATACGTGAAGAAAGATCAGGGGCGATTTACGCCAACCATGCTCGGCGAGCGGGTGTGCATGCTGCTGATCAAGAGCTTCGAGGACGTGTTCGACGTGAAGTTTACGGCGCGGCTCGAAGAGGAGTTGGACGACATTGAAGAAGGCAAGATGCCGTGGCGGGAATCGGTGAAGGAATTCTGGGAGAAGTTCATCGTCGATCTGGACAGGGCCGGCGACGAGATGGTGTCGTACAAGGCAGGCATCCCCACCGGGAAAAAGTGCGAAAAGTGCGGCCAGGGAGAGCTCCTGGAACGCATCAGCCGCCATGGCTTCTTTCTGGGCTGCTCGCGTTACCCGGAATGCGATTTCATCCAGGACCTTTCCGAGGAGATTCCGGAAGACGCGGAAAACAAGATTGAATATTGCGAAAACTGCGGCAAAGAAATGGCGCTGAAACGCGGGCGGTTTGGAGCGTTTCTGGCGTGCACGGGCTACCCGGATTGCAAGACGACGCGACGGCTGGTGGCGGGAACGCGCATTGCGCACCAACCGGACGAACCCCTGGACGAGAAGTGCCCCGATTGCGGGGCTGGCCTGGTGAAAAAGCACGGGCGGTTCGGCGAGTTCATCGGGTGCTTCGGATATCCGAAGTGCAAGTACACGCGGCCGATCACCCTGGGAATCAAGTGCCCGAAGTGCAAGGAAGGCGAATTTGTGAAGCGCGCAAGCGTGGGCAAGGGCGGGCGCGGACGGATGCGCGTGTTCTACGGCTGTTCGCGGTATCCGGACTGCGATTACACGTCGCCGAACATGCCGATTGCGGAGCCTTGCCCGAAGTGCGGCGCCCCGTTCATCGTGGAGAAGAAAAGCAAGATCGGGTTGGTGCGCGCCTGCGTTAAAGAAGGCTGCGACTGGGAAAAGCTGGCCCCCGAGGAGAAGCCGGCGGCCGAGACCGAAGAGGCGCCGGTCGCGGTGAAAGTCTAGACGCTCGCGGAGACCGAGCAGAAGCGCCAGCCTTGCCGCGAAAACCAGCGCAAGCCAAAGCGCCTGCCCGGCAGGCAAGGCTGTGTTGGAGTAAGACCCCCGTTTGAGTGCGATAATTCCCATAGGCCACCTGCAGGCAGGGGTGTATCTGGAACGGAAGCGCAGGCCAGAATGAAGAAGACCGTCGAGAAATATCTGGAGTACCTGCGGTCGGTGAGGAACGCCTCGCCTCACACCTTGATCAATTACGGCAACGACTTGGAGCAATTCCAAACTTTTTTGACGCCACCCGGCGTGGACACTCCCGGCGTGACGAAGATCGACCACCGGATGATCCGGGAATTCATGGGACACCTGCATGAACTCGGGTTGCAGAAGAGCTCGATCGCCAGGAAGCTGGCGGCGCTGCGGTCATTCTTCAAGTATTGCGTCAGAGAAGGACTTCTGAAGGACAATCCGGCTCGTCTGGTGCCCACTCCGAAGTTGCCGAAGCGCATCCCCGTCGTGCTCTCCGCCGAAGAAATGAGCGGATTCCTGGACCAACTGGCGGGGGCTAAGTATTCTGAAGCCGGCCGCAAAAGCAGAAAAGCGCGGCGCAAGGCTGGGACGACCGCGCCGGAGATGGGAATCGTCAAGTTCGAGGATTCGCTGCTATTGCGAAGAGACCGCGCTCTTTTGGAGCTGTTGTACGCGGCGGGGCTGCGCGTTAGCGAACTGACGGGGCTGAACCTCGCCGATATGGATCAAAAGGAGCAGATGTTGCGCGTGCGCGGCAAGGGCAACAAGGAGCGCATCGTGCCGTATGGATCGAAGGCGGCAGAAGCCCTGAAGAGCTACTGGCCGGTGCGGGACAAACTCTTGTACGAAAATACGGCCATCCGGCAAAAGACACATCCGGAAGCGGTGTTTTTGAACTACACGGGAAGACGGCTGACGCAACGCAGCGTGGGAAGGATTTTGAAGAAATATGCGCGCCTAGTGAACATCAATTGGGATCTGCATCCTCATTCCCTAAGGCACGCGTTCGCCACGCACCTGCTGGCGGATGGCGCGGATTTGCGCGCGATTCAGGAGCTGCTGGGCCACGCATCGCTTTCCACCACGCAGAAGTACACGCATGCGTCCATTCGCCAGTTGATGGATATTTACGACAAGGCGCACCCGCACGCATAAACTGGGCAAGAGTGGCCAGCCAGCCCGACAACAGACGGAGAAGGCAAAAGGCTTTGCGGCCAGGTGATCCAAGAGGAGAACGCAATGTACGAACGGACGGCGAGAGGCATGAGAAAACTGGGGATCGCAGTGGGAGTGCTGGCCGCGCTGCTGGGCGTGATGGTGGCTCGCGCGGAAGACCGCACGGCGGAGTGGAACGCCCTGGTGGATGAATTCCTGGAAAAGGTCTATTTCCCGCAAAATCCTTCAGCGGCAACGCTCGATGGCCTGCACCAGTACGACGCCGAGATGGAGGAATACTCGAAGGCGGGAGCGGAGAGCCAGATGCGCGTCCTGCGCGAGTATGAAGCGAAGGTGGAACACTTCTCCGCTGCCGGATTGCGGCCGGTGGATGCAGCGGACCGCGAAATCCTGCTCGGACAGATTCGCAGCGAATTGCTGTCGAAAGGCACTCTGCGCCCACTCGAAGAGAATCCCGACGTGTATTCCGGCGGGGCAACAAACAGCGTTTATCTGCTGATGATCCGGAAATTTGCGCCCGTGGATGAACGGTTGCGCAACGTGGTTGCCCGCGAAGGGAAGATTCCCGGCATTTTGCGACAGGCCCGCGAGAATCTGAAGAATCCCCCCAGGGTGTCCACGGAAATTGCCATCGAGCAATTGCCCGGGATCATCGGCTTTTTCGAGAAGGATGTGCCCGCGGCATTCGCCGATGCGCAGGATCAAGATTTGCGCGCGGCCTTTGCGAGAAGCAACGCCGAAGCAATTGCCGCGCTAAAGGCCTATCTGGACTGGCTGAAATCGGATTTGCTGGCGAGGTCCATCGGGGATTTCCGCATCGGCGGCGAGAATTTCTCGAAGAAGCTGCATTACGAGGAGATGGTGGATACGCCGCTGGACCGTTTGACGGACATTGGAATGGCGGACCTGCGGAAAAACCAGGCGGAATTTCAGCGCATAGCCAAAGAGCTTGATCCGCAGAAAACGCCGGAAGCGGTGCTGCAGGACTTGGCGGCGATGCACCCCGCGCCGGACGAGTTGCTGGCTGCCTTTCGCGGCACCTTTGACGGGCTGATCGCCTTCATCGAGCAGAAGAAAATCATCACCATTCCGAGCGGGCCCCGGCCCATCTTGCAGGAGACGCCGCCGTTCGAGCGCGCCACCAGCACCGCTTCCATGGATACGCCAGGACCGTTCGAGAGCAAAGCCAGGGAATCGTATTTCAACGTGACGCTGCCGGCCCCGGGCGACACCCCCGCGGAAATCGCCAGCCTCATGGCGGGGTTCAATATCGGGACGATCGTGAGCACTGCCACGCACGAAACCTATCCCGGGCATTACATGCAGTATTTATGGACCCCACGGGCCCCGTCGAAATTGCGCAAGGTGCTTTCTGCCAACACGAATGTCGAAGGCTGGGCGCACTATTGCGAACAGATGATGCTGGACGAGGGCTACGGGCAGCCGGGGACAGGGGCGAAAGATGCCCGCGAGGCCAAGTACATACGGCTGGGCCAGTTGCAGGATGCGCTCTTGCGCGACGCGCGATTTGTGGCGGGCATCCGCATGCACACGGGCAAGATGAGCTTCGCGGAGGCCAAGGAGTTCTTCGTAAGAGAGGGCTACCAATCGGCCAAGATCGCGGACATCGAATCGAAGCGCGGCACGAGCGACCCAACCTATTTGTACTACACGCTGGGGAAATTACAAATTCTGAAGCTGCGCGAAGATTACCAGAAAAAGATGGGCGCGGAGTTCACACTCGGCAAGTTTCACGACGAATTCATGAGCCAGGGGTTCCCACCAATCGCGGTGGTGCGGCGGACACTCCTCGGCGATGACTCGCCAGTATTGTGAGAAGTTCAATTCGGCGCTGGGGTCATTCAGAAAGACTTGGTTCGCCGGCGGAGTGTCAGCAGAACTGCGGAGCAAAACGTGAAACGAAGTTCGTACTGGACAATCTTCACCGTCGAGTCGATTGTTATTGGGATCGTCGCGCTGATTTTGATTCTGCCGATCCAGGATTTTGCGCTCAGGGAATTCGGGGAATGGCACCGAAATCCTTCCGAACGGACGCTCAAGGCATTTCAACAGAAGCAGGCGGAAGAATTTTATGTGCGCCTGGCAATTGCAGCCCCTTTCGCTGTTGTTGCGCTACTCCTTGCTCGCCCACTCGTTCGACACCGGCGCAAAATCAGCGACCCGAATAGAACTTTTGTGACGAAATGTGACTGTAAGATTTTCTGTTGAAAGTGAGGGTAGAAAGAGGAAGGGTGTCTCCAGGTTCCAGGGCCTTTAGCGGAGGTCAAGGAGAGGAGACACCCAATGACTGTATCTCTAGACAGGAGA
>Ga0182011_10000474_pt1 | contig 35104 bp, 25 predicted proteins | sample 711E1DmetaG_FD_120481 | JGI IMG/M metagenome (GOLD analysis project Ga0182011, IMG submission 120481) | Permafrost microbial communities from Stordalen Mire, Sweden - 711E1D metaG | ecosystem: Environmental > Terrestrial > Soil > Wetlands > Permafrost | place: Sweden: Stordalen | collected...
CGAACGACGGGGTGTTGTTTCTGGACGAATTGCCCGAGTTCGACCGGACAACGCTCGAGGCGCTGCGCCAACCCCTCGAGGATGGTCAGGTAGCGATATCGAGAGTCGGCCGAGCGGCGGTGTTCCCGTGTCGATTCCAGCTCATTGGGGCCATGAATCCCTGCCCGTGCGGTCACGCAGGCGAAGGCGACGGCCGCTGCCGCTGTCGACCGGCAATCGTGGACCGGTACACAGGCCGGATTTCTGGGCCGCTACGCGATCGGGTGGATCTCTGGGTGCACATGCCGCGGGTGGAGCCGAGCGACTACGTGCTGGCGTCCGCGCCCGAAGAGTCGACGAAGGTAGCGGCCCGAATCGCCGCGGCCAGGCGGCGACAGATCGAGCGGTCAGGGCGCCCGAACTCGGGCTTGAACGGTCGGGCGTTGAGGGCGGCGTGCGCGCTCGGGCCGGCGGAGCAGGTACATGCCGTTCGATTGGCGGAGCTCGAGGGTTGGAGCGCGCGGGGCATCGAGCGGCTCCTGCGGGTGGCGCGCACGGCGGCGGACCTCGCCGGTTCTCCGAGCGTGGGCACATCGCACCTGGACGAGGCCGCTCGCTTCCGCTCCCCGGCGGGGCTGCGAGATGGCTACGAATCGGCCGGCTGAACCCATGCTCGGAACGCGATACCTGCGGTCCGGCCGTGGCTAGAGTGGCCGAGGTCTTGCCCAGTGGGGCCCTGCTCGAAGGTTCTCCAGGGGCCACCGCCCAAGCGGAGCGCGACGCCTGGGTCGTCCTCCTGTCTGTGCCCGGGCTGGGGCCCGTTAGTTTCGGGGCGCTGCTGTCGGCGTTTGGGTCGGCGCGGGCCGCGCTGCAGGCCGCGTCCGGTCTGGACGGCCCGTCCCGGCTCTTGCAGGCCCTTGCCGACGCGGGCGCCGCCGAAGATGGATGCGAGAACGAAGCCACGTTCGACGTGGGCGCGGCCGGTGAACGGACTCGCGGCGGCTCGCCGGCGGGGAGTGGCGCCGGGCCGCCCCGGCGCCGGCGGGCGATCGGACGAGACCTGGCAGAGCGTGTCTGCGATGCGACGCTGAATGGAGCCGGTGCCGTCGAACGGGTTCGGGCACTTGGCCTCGAGGTTGTGACGCTGGAGGAGAACTCTTATCCGGACCGGCTGCGACTGGTGGACCTCCCGCCACCTCTCCTGTTCGTTCGTGGCTCGGCCTCGGCGATGAACGCCGGGAAATCCGTGGCCGTTGTCGGGACCCGCTGGCCTACGGACAAGGGCCGTCTGATCGCGGGGTGGATCGGCTCAGCGATTGCCCGGACCGGGGCCGCAGTGGTCTCGGGGCTGGCAGTTGGCATAGACGGCGCCGCTCACGCGGCGGTCGTTGCCGAAGGCGGTCGGACAGCGGCGGTGCTGGGAGGCGGACACGCGCGACTGTTTCCGAGGGCGCACGAGCGCCTTGCGGAGGCGATTGTCGACGCCGGCGGCGCCGTGGTGTCGGAGCTCTCTCCCGACACGAGCCCGAGTCGAGGAACGTTCCCGCGGCGAAATCGACTGGTGAGCGGTCTCTCAGACGCGACTGTCGTCGTGGAGGCCGGTGCTAGAAGTGGCGCCCTGATCACCGCCGGGTGGGCGCTCGAACAGGGCCGGGAATGCTTCCTCGTGCCTGGTCCATTTGATGCGCCGACGAGCGCGGGCTGCCACGCTTTCCTGCGCAGCTTCCCGGGCCAGGCGCGCCTGGTTTCCGGGATCGCAGAGCTGATCGAGGATCTGGAGCTGGACGGCCGCGGCGGCGCCTGCATGGGCACCGTTGCCGGGTCGTCGGCAGCCGGGACCGTCCGCACGGGGAGCGCTCCATTGGTCTCGGTCGCGGGCGCTGGGCGGGCCGCCGTGCTGACATCGCTTGGTTCGGTGGAGCGCGCACTGGCCGAGCAACTTGCGCGCGGGGCGGCGACCGCAGACCAGCTGGCCCTTCGCACATCCCTTCCCTGTGCCGCCGTTCTGAGTGCCTTGACCCTCCTCGAGCTGAGGGGTCTGGTGACCGGCGCATACGGCCGTTACTCGCCGTCGGGCTCGCTGGCGAGGTGGTCGCGGACTACGGGAGACGGCCCCGAGTGAGGTCGCCGGAGTCGCCTGAACGGTGCCCGAAGTTCCTCCTGCTCGGTCAGCCAGAGCCTACGGCGCGGAGGCTTGGGCCATTTGCCTGATCTTCCGAGGCAGTGTTACCCTCGGATGAGACGCCAACCGGGACTGTGCTCCCGCGCAACAGGAGACAAGCCGAGTGCGCAAGATCGCGGCCGCAGCCGTGGCCATTCCCTTCATCGTCTTCTTCTACGCTTCGTCCGTGATTCGCCGCACCTCGTTCGGGCGATTCATCAGGGCGGGGTCGGCCCAGTTGTTGATGATGGGCTTCGCGGTCGCCGTCCTGGTTGCCGGATTGCTGGTTGCGCTCCCCGCAAAGCAGGTGGCCGGCGGGGCTCCGCCGACCTTCACCGCCCTCGCGCCTCAAGCGGCGGCCCATCGCGCGACAGGCGACCTGGCATTGGACGTGGCGTATCAGGTCCAGTTCACCAAGCCGATGAACGAAGCCTCGGTCCAGAATGCGCTGACGATCGCCCCCCAGATCAAGGTCAAGTACCAGTGGGACGCCACCTCCCAGGTCCTCTCTCTGGTGCCGGATCCGCACTGGGAGCCCCACACTCTCTACACGGTGGATGTCAGCGGGGCGGCGTCTGACCAGGAGGGTTTGGGACTGGCTGCCCAAGTGCACACGTCTTTCCAATCCGGTTCGCCGACGTCGGGCGAGATCGTGGCAACTCAACAGAGCGATTCCTTAGTGTCACCCGCAACCTCCTTCCAGATCACGTTCTCGCGGCCCGTCAAACTGGCGACGGTGGCGCTCCGCTTTGCGATCAGCCCCGAGGTGCCGGTCGATGTCACCGGCGATGACCCAACGGACGCCGCCTCGCAGGTCTTCACCATCACACCGAAGGCGCAGCTGGCACCCAAAGCAACGTACGTCGTTAGCTTCAATGTGGGCGCCGGCAAGCAGGCGGCTACCGACTCGGCCGGGGCGGCGCTTCAGCCGCTTCTTCCCATCACGGTCACGACCATGGCGGCCCCCGGAGTGGTTCGGTTCCGGCCCCTGGACGCCACGGTCACGACCGACCCGAACCAGCCGGTTTCGGTCCGATTCACCGAGAAGATGGACGAGAAGACGACCGCGGCCGCGTTCTCCGTGACCGTCAACGGGCGGGCGATCAGCGGCAGCACCTACTGGACGGAAAGCGACACGGTCCTCCTCCTGACCCCGCGGTATTCGTTCGCCATCGGCTCCACGGTCATCGCGAAGGTTGGCACCGGGGCTCGATCCGCGGGCGGCCTGCGCCTGGCGAAGGTGTACTCGGCCACGTTCAAAGTCCAGCGTCCGACATCCTCCGGCATTTCCACCGGTGGGAAAGCGTCGGCCAGCTCGCCGTGGTACAGGTCCGAGGTTTACTACCTGAACCTGATGAACTGCACCCGCACCGGCGGGTGGGTGACCGATAGCGGCGCGTGCAGTTCCGAGACGCACCACACGCTGCCCTCGCAAGGCCCCCTGAGTCTGAGTCCTGCCATATCCAACGCGGTTTCCCGCCCATACGCGGAGTACATGGCCGAGACAGGGCTTCTCGACCACTACCTGCGGGGCACGACGCCGCATTCGCGGCTGTGCGCGAAGGGTTTCTGCGGGGGATCGTGGGGCGAGAACATCGGCAACGGCGGCCCCGGGATGGTCGCCCTGGAGATCTTCTATCAGAACGAGTACTGGTGCCGATGCGAGCACTACTACAACATCATGAATCCCTACTTCAACCAGGCTGGGATCGGGGTCTGGGTGGACAAGACCTCCCGGGTGGCGATCGACTTCTACGGCTGACGCCGCACTCCGCCGATACGTCTAGCAGATCCGCTCGCTCGAGCGGCTTGTTGGGCGCGCCCATGCTCCGTGACGTCGTCATCCATATCAACAACGAGCAGCCACTCCAGGTGGACCTGCTCTCCGAGCCGCACCCCGCCGATGTCGCACTGATCTGTCGGAACGTCCGAACGATGAACGGGAAGAAGCCGGTCTTCATCGATCGATCCGACTCGACCTTCGTGATCCCGCTCGTGCACGTTCGATTCGTCGAAGTCCCGCAAGCGTCCATGGAGACGCTCGACGCGGAGAAGGCGGCGGAGGTCGCGCAGGAGGAGGCAGCGGCCACGAGCGGCGACTATGGCACTCGGGGGCTCGCCAGGCTGGCGTGGCTGGCGGGCGATAGCGGCGACCCCGAGGGCGACGGGGAGGCCGCCATGCGTGACGGTTCCGAGGGCCTGACGAGCATCGCCAATCCTGAGGACCTTGACCGCGACCTGCTTCGGCGCATTCGTGAAGTCTGAGCGAGGGGCCCGCCGGTAGGCGATCGCGACGCTGGCGATGAACAGGGGGGTCCGGGAAATGGCCTCCCGACCGCGCGTTACTGTCAGAAGAGTGGCTGATGCTAGACTCCCGCCGATGAGCGGCAACCTTGTGATAGTCGAGTCGCCGGCCAAGGCGAAGACGATCGAACGATATCTGGGGCCGGGCTACACCGTGCTGGCCTCCTATGGACACGTGCGCGACCTGCCGGAAAACCCCGGCAAGAATCAGCTCGGCGTGGACGTGGATCACGACTTCGCGCCCGTATACGAGGTCGTCGCGGACCGCAAGAAGCAGCTGGCGGCCATACAGAAAGCCGCCGCGAAGGCGGACCTGGTCTACCTGGCCACAGACCTGGACCGCGAGGGAGAGGCAATCGCCTGGCATGTGGCCGAGGCTGTGAAGCTGGCTCCGGAGAGAACGCGGCGCGTCACCTTCTCCGAGATCACCGAGTCGGCCATCAAGCGCGCATTCGCCGAGCCGCGATCCATCGACCAGAACCTGGTAGACGCCCAGCAGGCCCGACGGGTTGTCGATCGGCTCGTCGGGTACACGTTGAGCCCTCTGCTGTGGCGCAAGGTCCGGGCGGGGCTTTCGGCCGGGCGCGTCCAGTCGGTGGCAGTCCGCATCGTCGTGGATCGGGAGCGGGAGATCCGCGCCTTCACGGCGCGTGAGTACTGGACCCTGAAGGCAGTTCTGGTTGCCCCCAACGGCGACACCTTCGAGGCGGACCTGGTCCGGATCGACGGCAAGAAGCCGGAGATCGGGGACGGCGAGACCGCCGAGCGGCACGCATCGGCCATTCGGGCCAGCTGCCCGATCGTCACGGACGTTTCGGTCAAGAAGACGAACCGAACTCCCGCGCCGCCGTTCACCACGTCGAGCCTTCAGCAGGAGGCCAGCCGCAAGCTCGGCTTCTCGCCGAAGCGGACCATGAGCGCCGCACAGCGGCTATACGAGGGCGTGGAGACGGACGAGGGCCAGGTCGGCCTGATCACGTACATGCGCACAGACTCGGTCGCGCTGTCCAGCCAGGCCATGGCCGAGGCGGCTCGCGTCATCGAGTCGCGGTTTGGGCCGGAGTACACGACGCCCAAGGGCCGTGCCTTCAAGACGAAGACCCGCAACGCCCAGGAGGCCCACGAGGCTATCCGGCCGACGTCGTTCTATCGGGATCCCGATGAGCTCTCCAAACGTCTGGGCAGCGACGAAGCGCGCCTGTATCGCCTGATCTGGCAGCGCGCCCTGGCGAGCCAGATGGCCGCCAAGGAGATGGAGACCACGAGCGCCGATCTCGTAGCCGACCGCGAACGACCGGGGGTCGTCTACGAGCTGAGAGCAAACGCGACGCGGACTACTTTCGACGGCTTCTCACGAGTCTACACAGAGGGCCACGACGATCTCGAGGAGGAGGCTGAGTGCCGTCTCCCGGCGCTGGCGAAGGGCGATGAGGTTGGCGTCGAGTCGGTCGACCCGCTGCAGCACTTCACTGAGCCGCCGCCCCGATACACCGAGGCCAGCCTGATCAAGACCCTCGAGGAGCACGGCATCGGCCGGCCTTCCACCTACGCAGCCACGATCTCGACGATCCTGGACAGGGGCTACGTCAAGGTCCAGGAGCGACGCCTCTACCCGGAGCTTGTGGGAGAAATCGTCACGGATCTGCTCGTCTGCCACTTCGGCGAATTCGTGGACCTCGAGTTCACGGCTCGGATGGAAGACGAACTGGACGACGTCGCTGACGGCAAGCGCGCTTGGGTGCCGGTTGTTCGGGCCTTCTACACGCCGTTCCGGGCGCGGATCGACGAGAAGACAAAGGAACTCAAGCGGGCCGACTTCACGACGCGGCCGTCCGACGAGGTCTGCTCCGAAGGGCACCCGATGGTCATCCGCCTGGGCCGCTACGGCGAGTTCCTGGCCTGCTCCATGTATCCCGAGCACAAGGAGACCCGTGAGTTGCCGGGAGCAAACGGCAACGGAGCGCGACCGGCGGGCGAGGGCGGCGAGGACGGGGTGGGCGAGGTCGCAGCCCCGGAGACGTGCCCCAAGTGCGGAGCCAGCGATGGCGGAGTGCTGGTACAGCGGCGCGGTCGCTTCGGGCCGTTCATGGGCTGCTCGCGCTATCCGGAATGCGACTACATCAAGAAGGAGGGGCCACCGCCCCCTGATCCGCTCGCGTTCGAGGCTTCGTGCCCTACCTGTCGAACCGGGCATCTCGTGACGCGAAGAGCCCGCCGGACTGGTTCCCTGTTCTGGGGCTGCTCGCGCTATCCGACCTGTCGCTTCACCACCTCGCACGAGCCTCTGGGTGCCGTCCACGATGCCGACGGCGGACCGGTGGGGCGGGCGGGTCAGGCGGCGTTGTGCCTCGAATGCGGAGCCCCGGTGGAGATAGCCGGCGTCGACGATCTGGTCGGCAAGCGTCTGCCAGGCGGCGAACCCAACCCGGCCGCGCTGGCACGTCCATCCTCGAGTGTCGCTCGCCGCTCCGGTCGCGCCGGCGGCAGCAGGGCTGGCACGGCCGGCGGGCGAAAGACGGCCGGGTCACGTTCCAGTGGCGCGCGCCGAGCGGGATGACCGGAGGTCGTCCGGCCCATCCAGCGCCGCCCCAGGCGGCGGGGCCGGCCCGGGCAGCGGCTGAGCGCTTCCTGGAGGCGCTCGAGGCCCGCAGCTCCTCGCCGAACACGATCCGTTCGTATCGCTCCAGTCTCGGCACGTATCTCGATTGGATCGCCGCGAACGGCTTCGACTGGCGCGCTCCGTCTCGAGCGGAGTTGCGCGCATACCTCGCGACGCTGGGGGAGGGGCACGGCAAGCGCACGGTTGCCCAGCGGCTGGCGGCCCTGAGGTCGTTCTATCGATTCACCACGCGGCAGGCCATGACTTCCGGCAATCCGCTTGCCGCTCTGGCCACTCCCCGTCAACCGCGCCGCTTACCGGGAGTGCTGACGGTGGCAGAGACTGAACGGCTGCTCGATGCCGCCGCCGGGAGTGGCGGCTCTGCGCATGGAAGCGCGGTCGATGGGGCCGGTGGGGCCGGCGCCGCGAGTAGGCTGGCCATCGGGCCGCATTTCGAACTGGGGCAAGCCCTGGCGTTGCGAGACGTGGCCATCATCGAGACGGCCTACGCAGCCGGTCTGCGCATCAGCGAATTGGCCTCGCTGACCATTGCGGCCGTCGACCTCAAGCGGGGCGAGGTACGGGTCACCGGCAAAGGCCGCAAGCAGCGGGCTTCTCTCCTCGGACGGCCGGCCCGCGCGGCGCTGGCTCGGTATCTGGACGAAGGAAGGCCGCTACTGGCCCGGCTCGCCACCTCTCACGATTCGTTCAGAGGGAGGCCCGACGATGCCGATCGGGGCGCCCTGTTTCTCAATCACCTCGGCACATCGCTTGGCGTCAGGGGCATTCGATATCGGCTGGAGCGGCTGCGTGTAGCTGCGGGACTGCCGGAGGGCGTCTCTCCCCACACCCTGCGCCACAGCTTCGCAACCCATCTTCTCGATGGGGGAGCGGATCTGCGCGTCGTCCAGGAATTGCTCGGGCACGAGAGCCTGGCCACGACTCAGATCTACACCCACGTTTCGCCGGCGCGTTTGCGGGCCGCGTACACCGCTTCGCATCCCCGAGCGACCATGCCGGCTGATGGGAAGGCCGACGGGTCGCAGTCAGGACCTGACGTCTAGAGTTGACCGGGCCGGCCGGAGGCATGGTCCGCAGGCCGGCATTCCGCCGCGTCGGAGGCGCGCCCCCTACAATCGACCGGACGCCGACGCGAGCTAGCCGTGCCGGCGAGGAGGTTGGTAGATGGCGGAACACTCCACGGCAGATGGCGGCGGGCGCAGCAACAGCGCTCCGAGGCGCTCACCCGTCGTGGATATGGCCCCGGATACTTCCACCTGGGACGCATTCGTCGGTCGCTGCAACCCCGGCTCGTACCTCCAGACGAGCGCCTGGGCGGAGGTCAAGTCGCCGAACGGCTGGAAGCCGATGTGGCTTATGGGATCGACCATGCTCGCTTCGAATTCGGGCGCCGCGGCGATCGCATCGGGGCCCGCGCCGGCAGAGCCGGGAGAGATCGGGCCGGCCGACGAGCACGACGCCGAGCGTTCCGGCGCGAAATGCGCCTTCGGCGTCCAGCTCCTGGTACGCAAGCCTCGCCTTTTCCCCTGGGCGTTCGCCTACGCTCCTCGAGGGCCCGTGTTCGAATGCTGGAACCCGGTCACAACTGATGCGTTCACGTCCGCTCTTCGTGGCGCCGTCGCAGCTGGTCCGGCCCGCATATCGCACGTTCGAATCGAGCCGGAAATCGAGCTGGGCGGACCGGCGGATGTCGACGGCGAGCTCCGCCACGCGCTCAGACGCTGCGGCTGGAGGCCCGGCACGCCGATACAGCCGCCTCGAACCCGCCAGGTCGATCTACGGGCCGATGAGTCCGCTTTGTGGGGAGACCTCCGCAAGAAGTGGCGCCAGTACGTGAACAAGGCCCGTAAGAGCGAAGTACGCGTGGTCGACGCGACGGTCGATCGACTGCCGGAGTTCTATTCGATCTATCGGGAGACTGCCAGGCGCGCCGGCTTCGTCATCCGCACCTACGAGTCCTACCTGGGTGTCTGGAGGGCCTTCGAGCGGCTGGGCATGGCCCGGCTGCTGATGGCCGAAGGTCCGGATGGGGTCGGAATGGCGACGCTCTTCCTGTTGCGTGTCGGCGACCGAGTGGTAGAGCCGTACGGCGGCATGACCCCCGCTGGCGCCGACAACCGCGCCAACTACCTCCTGAAGTGGGAGGCGATGAGGACGTCTCGCGAGCAGGGCGCCACCAGCTACGACATGTGGGGCATCTCGCACGAAGGCATTGAACACTTCAAAGCCGGCTTCGGAGGCCGCGAGATCAAGTACGTCGGGGCCTGGGACCTCGTGCTGGACCCGGCTGGCCGCCTGGCATTTGACGGAGCGCAGACCGTCCAGGACCGAATTGGGGCCTGGCGCCACGGCATCCGGAAGGTTCGAGGCCGGCCGCGTGCCCCGGCGCAGGAAACCGCCGAGTGACGCTTGCCGAGGAATCGATGTCGGGCCTGCTGGCTGCGGCCGAACCGTCGGCGCCCCGCCGCCTGGGCGAGCTGATCGAACGGCTTGAGGCGTCTGGCCGGCTGCGAACCATTCTGCCGACCGGAGCGGCAGGCGTAACCGGAGTCGGACCGCAGCCCGGCATCGAGGCCCTGCAAGTCAGCGGCGTCACGTTCGACTCGCGCCGCGTCCGGGCGTCGTCGGTGTTCGTGGCCGTGCCCGGCGTCCATGCCGACGGTCACGACTTCGTGGTGGCTGCGGCCGCCCACGGTGCCGCCGCAGCGGTCGTGGAGAGGCCCGTTGCCGGGGCGACCCTTCTGCAGATTGTCGTCGACGACGGGCGCCGCGCCCTGGCCAGCGCTGCAGCCTGGTGGTATGGCGACCCGAGCCGCGAACTGGGAGTCGTTGGCATCACAGGCACGGACGGCAAGACCACGACGTCGTATCTGGCCGCTGCGGTGCTTGAGGCCGCCGGCATCTCGACGGGCTTCATCACAACGGCGGCCGCCAAGGTTGGCGGGGTACAGACAGCGAACCCGGAACACGTCACGACCCCCGAGGCGCCGCAACTGCAACGGATGCTGCGGGCCATGGTCCAGGGCGGGAACCGGGCCGCCGTCGTTGAAACCACCAGCCACGGGCTGGCGCTCTCCCGTGTCGCCGAGATCGCGTACGACGTGGCCATCTTCACCAACCTGACGCACGAACACCTCGAGCTGCACGGGACGTTCGAGGCATATCGCGAGGCCAAGCTCGGTCTCTTCCGCGGCCTCGGCGACCCCCGGCCCGGCAAGAGCCTGCCTTGTTCCTGGCCGCGGACGGCGATCGTCAATGCGGACGATCCTGCCGGGCCGCTCTTCGTCGAAGCGGGCAGGGCCGCCGGGGCGCGGGTCATCACCTACGGCGAAGCGAGGTCCGCCGATGTACGCGCGACACACGTCGAGGAAGGGCCGCGGTCGCTGTACGCGAAAGTGGCAACACCCCGCTGGGCGGGCGGTGTGGACCTGCGGCTGGTGGGCAGATTCAACGTCCACAATGCCCTGGCCTGCGTGGCCCTGGGCGAGGCTCTCGATCTGGACCGCGCACTCATTTGCGAGGGGCTGGCTGCGGTCGGGGGCGTCCCCGGCCGGATGGAACGAGTGGACTGCGGCCAGCCGTTCGGCGTCATCGTCGACTATGCGCATTCGCCTGGATCGCTCGCGAAGGTTCTCGACGTTCTCGCGCCCATGGCCTCTGGTGGTGGTGGGCTGATCGCCGTCTTTGGTTCGGCTGGGGAACGTGACGTTCAGAAGCGGCCGATGATGGGCCGCATAGCCGGGGAACGATGCCGCCTTGTCGTGATTACGGACGAGGACCCGCGGGGGGAGGACGGCGGGAAGATCATCGCCGAGATCGCGGCAGGCGCGAAGGCCGCGGGAAAGCGCGCCGGCGAGGATCTCCTCTGCCTCGCCGACCGGCGGGCCGCGATTGAGGCGGCTTTCGGGCAGGCGCGCGCTGGAGATGTCGTGCTGCTCGCCGGAAAGGGCCACGAGCAGACCATAATCACGAGCGACGGGCCACAGCCCTGGGATGAGCGATCCGAAGCGGTCCAGGCTCTCGGTCGTCGCGGATACAGAAGCGAGTAACGGCACACCGCTCACGAGGAGATGGTAGATGCGATCCTGCTTGATCCAGCTTCTGATAACGGTGGCCGTCGTCTTCGCGTTGGTGTGGTTCGGCCTGCCCTTCGGTGCCAGCTGGCTGGCGACCAATGCCCTGAGCGCCGCCGGGTTCACCGGAACTGACACCAAGGTGACAGTCTCGGCTGATCTGCCGCCGCGCATCCTCCTGGGCCACGCGGACAAGATCCAGTTGACGTCCAGCGACGCGAGTGTCGGCGGTTTGTACGCCGCCTCGATCGACGTGACGCTGAGCGACGTGGAGCTGATCGACCGCACCTTCGCCAGCGTCAAGGGCACTCTCACCGGCGTCCGAGTGCCCGCCCCCAACGGCGACCCGGTGACCATCGACGCCGTCTCCGTCGCTGGAGTCGGCACGGCGGCGGACGCCACGCTGACGATGTCGACCGCCGCGGCGGAAAGCCTGGCGGCCTCCCAGATCAAATCTCAGATCGGGACTCAAGCCACCGTGAAGCTCAGCGCGCCCAACATCGTGAAGATAACCATCAACGGGCAGGCGGCACCCGGCCGTCTGGTCGTGCGCGACGGCGAACTGCTGATGGTTCCGGACAGCACCGCACTGCCGACCGTGACCCTCATCGGGGCCGGCCACGGCAACCCGTTCGTCTTCACCTCGGTGAGGGTGGGTGCCGATACCGTCACGCTTGATGGGACGATCGACCTCCAATCTTTGCTCGGCCTGTAACCCGCGAACTCATTGGCGACCCTCGGGCGGCGCTGCCGGGACCGACTGGTAGACTCATTCCAATGTCGATCGAACAGCCCGGACCGCCCGCCCAGACCGGGGAACCCGAACCCCGGCGTCGCTCGGCGCGCTTGCCCCTGGCGGATCGGCTGCGTCTCGGACTGGTCGTATTGCCCACTCCGGAGTCTCGATTCCGCCACGTTCGCGACGCCGTAGCCCACCACTACCCGCAGGCGGACCTGGCGCCGCTTCGAGCCGCTTTCGAGATGGCGGAAGTGGCTCACCACGGCCAAAGCCGCGTTACCGGCGAGCCCTACATCACCCATCCGCTGGCCGCCGCGCAGATCCTCGCCGACATCGGGATCGATCCGGTAGCGGTGGCGGCTGCCATCCTGCACGATGTCCCCGAGGACTCGGACTTCACCCTGGCCGAGATCGAGGAGCGGTTCGGGGCAGAGGTGGCCCAGCTCGTGGATGGCGTCACGAAGCTGTCGAAGTTCAGCACCCATAGCCACGAGGAACAGCAGGCCGAGAACATCCGAAAGATGTTCCTGGCCATGGCCGACGACATTCGGGTCGTCCTGATCAAGCTGGCCGACCGGCTCCACAACATGCGCACTCTCTACGCACTGCCTACGGACAAGCAGACTCGCATCGCTCGTCAGACGCTCGAGATCTACGCCCCGCTGGCCGAGCGCCTCGGGATCTGGAGCGTCAAGTGGGAACTGGAGGATCTGGCCTTCAAGACGCTCGAGCCGGAGGCCTACCGCGAGCTGGCCCGCATGCTCGACACCAGGCGGAAAGGCCGCGAGGCGTTCATCCGCCGTGCCATCGAAGCGCTGCGGCCGGTGCTCAAGGAGGCGGGCATCGAGACGGAGTTGTCCGGTCGCCCGAAGCACTTGTACAGCATCTGGAAGAAGATGCAGCGTAAGAGCGCGGAGATCGGCGAGATCTACGACGCGTATGCAATTCGGATCCTGGTCGACGAGATCAAGGACTGCTACGCAGCGCTCGGCGTGGTCCATTCAATGTGGCATCCCATCCCCGGCCAGTTCGACGACTACATCGCCGTCCCTAAGCCGAACCTTTACCAGAGCTTGCACACCGCCGTTATCGCCCTGGACGGCCAGCCTCTCGAGATCCAGATCCGCACCCACGCTATGCATGCGGTCTCCGAGGTCGGCATCGCCGCGCACTGGCGCTACAAGGAAGGCTCGCGGGCCGATCGCGAATACGACGCCAAGCTCGCCTGGCTGCGCCAGGTTATGGATTGGCAGCGCGACGTTTCGGACGCGACCGAGTTCGTCGAGGGCGTCAAGCTCGACGTCTTCCAGGACCAGGTCTTCGTGTTCACGCCGAAAGGCGAGGTCAAGGACCTGCCGGCCGGCGCTACCCCTCTTGACTTCGCCTACCGCATCCACACCGACATCGGCCATCGTTGTATCGGCGCCAAGATCAACAACCGCCTCGTGCCGCTGGACTACAAGCTCAAGAACGGCGACATCGTCGAAATCGTGACCACCAAGGGCGAGCACGGTCCTTCGCGGGACTGGCTGAACCTGGTTCGAACCAGCCACGCCCGCGAGAAGATCCGCGCCTGGTTCAAGCGCCAGGAGCGCGACGAGAACATCGCCCACGGCCGCGACTCGCTGGAGAGGGAGCTGCGGCGCCTGGCCCGGACCAGTCTCGGTGCCGTCGGCCAGGATCGGATCCTCGAGATTGCGAGGGCGTACAAGTTCGACAACCTGGATGATTTCTACGCCGCGATCGGCTACGGGGCGATAGGCGCGCAGCAGGTCGTTTCGAGGCTCGGCGTGGTCGACGATGCCCAGCTGGCACTCCCGCCCACGGCCCCGCCGCCGAGTCCGGCGCGCCAGGGCGGAGTTCGGGTCAAGGGGGTAGGGGACCTGCTGATCCGCTTCGGCAAGTGCTGCCACCCGATTCCGGGTGACCCGATCATCGGATTCATCACCCGAGGCAAGGGCGTCACTGTCCACCTGCGCAACTGTCAAACAATCATGGGCGAGCGCGAGACGGCCCGGATGATCGAAGTCGAATGGGAAGGGCAGGTCCAGCAGACCTACCCGATATCGATCCGGCTGGAGGCCTACGACCGAACCGGCCTGCTGTCCGACGTGACCCAGGTCGTGGCTGAGAACAAGGTCAACATCCTCGCGGCCGAGGTTGCCGTCACGCCCGACAGAACGGCGACGGTCCGCGCCACCCTCGAAGTGGCATCGGTCGCCCAGCTCTCACGAGTCATGAGCCGATTGGAACAGCTCAAGGATGTGATATCGGTGCAGCGCGACCTGGGTTGATCGCGGTGGCCCGATCGAGGCGGCGCTGCATGTCCGACACTGCGTCGAAGGGCGCCGGTCCGGTATAGTCAGCGGACCGACTACAACGTCCGCCGCAGGTCAGTTGCGTTCTGCCGCTCGGGAGACCGAGCCCCGGGGGAGCCGGTCAGAAGGAGGTTCGGGTGTCTGACGAGTTCATCTATCCCGAGGGGATCAACGCCGACGCGCTCAAGACTCTATTCGAAGAAGCCTACATGGACGTTTCCGTCGACACCGACGGCGACCTCATCGTCAAGGACAACTACCGCTGCTACCTGCGCCCCGATCCGGACGGCCGGCTGATCTCGATCTACGCCATTTTCGGCTCCAACGCCGAAGCTCTCCAGGCCGACAAGCTGGCGTATATCAACCGCGTCAACGACCAGGTCAAGCTGATCCGAGCGTCGGTTTCGGCCAACGGCAAGTTCTTCTTTGACTACTACCTGTCGGTCGAAGGCGGGATTTCGAAGCGCTCCGTCGTCATGGCCGTGCGCCGGTTCTTCTCCTGCCTGGGCTCGGCATTGCGCGAGGACACCAACAACGTAGTGGCCTGACCGGCCGATCGGAGAGGCATGGGCGCAGCGACGATGCGCCTTCCGCTGAATAGCGCCCGCTAGGATTGGCCCGATGCCGTCTTACCGCGCCCCCAGGGGCACCAGAGACCTTCTCCCCGAAGCTCGGGCCGGCCTGAGCCGCCTGGAAGGGATCGCCCGCTCCCTCGCCGCTCGCTACGGCTACCGCGAAATGGAGATCCCGCTCTTCGAGCAGACTGCCGTCTTCGAACGCGGCATCGGCGGAGCCACGGATGTGGTGGAGAAGGAGCTGTTCCGACTCGCGCCGCGAACCGAGGAATCGGAAGCCTGGGCGTTGCGTCCGGAGGCCACGGCAGGGATCGTTCGGGCGTTCGTTCAACACGGAATGCAAACCTGGCCTCAGCCGGTGAAGCTGGCCGTCGTGGGGCCGATGTTCCGCTACGACCGCCCTCAAGCCGGCCGCTACCGCCAGTTCTGGCAGTGGGACGTCGAGGCCCTGGGCGACCCGGGGCCGGCCGTGGACGCCGAGATCATCGAGTTGGCGTCGCGGTTCTACGCCGAGGCGGGCGTGGCCGACGTCGAGGTGCTCATCAACTCGATCGGCGACGGCGCCTGCCGGCCGGCGTATCTCGCAACGTTGAAGGCGTACTTCGGGCGTCACGAAGGCGAGCTGCCTGAGCTTGAGCGACGCCGGCTAGAGCTGAACCCGCTGCGGCTGCTGGACTCAAAGGACCCGGCCATGGCGGCCCTGGTGGCCGCCGCTCCGAGGATCTCCGAATGCCTGTGCGAGGCCTGCGAGGCCCACTTTGCGGCAGTCCGAGCGCATCTCGACGCAGTGGGCGTCTCGTACCGAATTGAACCGACGCTGGTCCGCGGCCTTGACTACTACGCCCGTACCGCGTTCGAGTTCTACCGCAGAGGCGCCGAAGGTCAGCAGCAGGCGCTGGGTGGCGGCGGACGCTATGACGGCCTGGTGGAGCTGCTGGGCGGGCGGCCCACTCCTGGGATCGGCTTCGCGCTCGGCCTGGACCGCGTGCTGCTCGCGCTGGAGGAACAGGCCGCCGAGGCGGTGCACGAGGCTCCGCCGCTCGCGGTAGTGGCCGGCGCGGATCCGTCGGACACTGTCTCTCGTCTGCGAGTGGCCTCGCTGCTCCGCGCGGACGGGCTTTCGGTCCGCGCCGAGCTGGCGCCGCGCAAGCTGGGCCGGTCGCTGGAGACGGCGTCCAAGGAACATGCCCACTTCGCGGTGATCATTGGAGACGAGCTGGCCGAGGGAAACGTTCAGCTGAAGGACCTCGAAGCGGGTACTCAGCGCCTGGTGCCGCTGGTGGATCTGGCGCGCGAGCTGGCCCGGGCGGCGAAGAGCCACCGTCACGGTTGAGAGCAGGAGCCGCTGATCCGTAACAATGTCCGGCGCGCATACGGAACGTGGTCACAGTGCCGGGGGTGAGGATGTCAGGGCTGCTCTATCGCTGCGCGAAGGGTCGAATGCCGCGAAGGACGGCGCTGGCGCTGGCGGCTCTTTTGGTGGCAGCAGCATGTACATCGGTTCCGTCCAGCTCATCGATTCCGGTATGGACGCCGGTGCCGTCGATCCCGGGGACCGCGGGCCATTTCGACGATGGCGAAATGTCGTTCGACTACCCGACCGACTGGCCGGTTCTGACCGCACGCGTCCCCGAGTCGTGCGGCGACATATACGTCCTGCTGGTGCTTGGAAGCGGCTCGTGGAGTGAAGGCGCAAATCAGCCGCAATCGGGTGGCGCCGTCCTCTGCGGTATCGACTCGGTGACCGTCGCGCCCGGTGGCGCCGTCGTTCGGATCTACTGGCGCAGCGGAGGACCGGCACCGATGTGCGAGGGCAACACTCAGGCCAATGCCACTGTCGGGCCGAACGCTGTCCAGAAGGTTCTCGACGGGTCGGTGACGAGTTGGGAGGTCAGGCTCCCAGGCGGTGAGTTCGGCATGGCCAATGACCCCATCATCGAGGTTCATACATCCAACCCAACTCTTCTGGCGAAAGCCGAGGCTGTGGTTGCGAGCTTCCGTTGGGGCCCAGGCGCGACCTCCTACGCAGGCCTGTGCAGCCCGTCGCCTGCCATCACGGCAGCAATCTGAGACCGAAGGCCCCGCCTCCAACGCGTTCGGATACGATGGGCAGATGAGTGAGCCCAGCCAACCGCCCGTGACCCCGGAAGCAGCCTTCAGCCTTGCGACGTCGTACCGCGACGCCACCTGTGGGGAGCTGCGCGCCGATGACGCCGGGCGCGAGGTCCGGATCGCGGGCTGGGTTCATCGCCGGCGCGACTACGGTGGGCTGATCTTCATCGACCTGCGCGACCGCTACGGCCTGACACAGATCGTCGTCAACGAAAGCGAGTCGCCGGCGGCCACCGAGGTCGCCAACCGCGTCCGAAACGAATACGTGCTGGAAGTCAGCGGCAAGGTTGCCAGCCGGCAGGCCGGCACCGAGAACGCCAAGCTCGCGACCGGCGATGTCGAAGTCCAGGCCGCTTCGGTCGAGATCCTGAGCGAGGCCCAGACGCCACCGTTCTACATCAACGAGCCGGACGCGCAGGTCGAGGAAAGTCTTCGGCTGCGTTACCGCTATCTCGACATCCGGCGCCGCCCGATGTTGGACCGACTGATGCAGCGTTCGGAGTTGGTGCGCGCAATTCGCGAGGCCCACTATCGAGCCGGGTTCATCGAGGTGGAGACGCCGATCCTGCTCAAGTCCACGCCCGAAGGCGCCCGCGACTTCATCGTCCCCAGCCGCCTTCAGCCCGGCTCCGTCTATGCCCTGCCACAGAGCCCGCAGCAGTTGAAGCAGCTGCTGATGGTCGCCGGCATGGATCGCTATTTCCAGATTGCCCGCTGCTTCCGCGACGAGGATCTGCGCGGCGATCGTCAACTCGAGTTCACGCAGCTGGACCTGGAAATGAGCTTCGTGACCGAGCAGCGGGTCATGGACTTCGTCGAGGCCATGATCGTCGAGGTCAGCCGGGCGGTTGTGCCCGACCGGCCGATCCAGCAGGTGCCCTTCCCCCGCATCGACTACCCCGAGGCCCTGGAGCGGTTCGGCTCCGACAAGCCGGACCTGCGCTTTGGCATGGAGCTCGTGGATCTCGTTCCGGCTTTGGGCGAGGGGAGTACAGGCTTCCGCGTCTTCGACGAAGCGCTGGCCGCTCGCGACGCCTCGGGCGTCGCGCGTGGACGCGTCAAGGCGATCGTCGCTCCCGGCATGGCGGACTCCAGCCGTTCCCAGATCGACGAGCTGGTCGCGTTTGCCCGCCGATTCGGGGCCAAGGGGATGGGTCACATCTCCGTGGCCGCGGACGGCACCGGCCACTCACCCATCGCGAAGTTCCTGGGCGACGACCGGATCGCGGGCATCGTCGAGGCCGCGGCCGGGAAGCCGGGCGACCTGATCCTGATCGTCGCCGACGCGGACCACGAGCTCGTGGCAGACGTCCTGGGCCGGCTGCGCCAGGAACTGGGGCTGCGCCTCGGACTCGCCGACGAGAACGTGCTGGCCTACTGCTGGGTCATGCACTTCCCCATGTACCAGTGGGAGCCGGATCTGGGTCGCTGGCACGCCACCCACAACCCGTTCAGCGGTGTGATGCCCGAGGACGAGGAGTTGCTCGTCACCGCCACCGGCGACCCGTACAAGCCGACGCACGCGGATCCCGCCGGCAAGGCGCGGGCGATGCAGTACGACATCGCCCTGAACGGCTGGGAACTGGGCGGCGGCTCGGTCCGGATCCACAAGCGAGAGCTTCTGGAGCGCAGCTTCGCGCTGCAGGGCTACTCGCTCGAACAAATGCACGAGCGGTTCGGCGGGATTCTCGAGGCGTTCGACTTTGGGGCTCCGCCGCACGGTGGCATCGCCATGGGCATCGATCGGTGGGTCGCCCTGTTCAGCCATCAGACCAACATCCGGGAGGTCATGGCGTTCCCGAAGACGCAGTCCGGCACGGACTTGATGCTGGAAGCGCCTTCGCAGCCAGATCCCGAGCAGTACTCTGAACTCGGACTTCGATTCGTGGGCCTCGAGGCTCCTGCCGACCCCCCCAAGGAGCCCGCCGGCTGATCGCGGGACGGGCAAGCAGTTCTTCGGGCAAAGGTCGGCCATCGGTCTAGGTAGGGGCGGAGGCGGCAAATGGCAGGGAACTTCGTTCGATGCAAGAGGTGTCACGAAGTCTTCGACGCCGAGGAAGGCCCGTGCACCAAGTGCGGGACCCCCTACGAGCCTCCGGTGACCCAGCCCCAGGCGTTCGAGGGCCTGTACGTGGACCGGTACGCCGGAACGGACCTGGTTCCGGTTGAGGCGCCCGTCCTGGTGCCTGCGCGTCGTGGCTGGCGCGATAACCCGACGATCTTCATCGGCACCGGCGCGGCGTTGATCGGCGTTGGAATCGTGTTTGCCATTCTGTTCGAGCTGGGGGTAGTCGGCGGCTCGACCCCGACGGCGCCGCCGGTCATCGGCGTCCCGCCGCCAGCCACGCCGACACCGACGCTCCCCGCGGCAATCGGAACCACCATCAGCCAGCTGAACGACCCCAACCTCAGCGCACACGTCACCGTCGACAGCCGCGTGAAGGCCAAGCCGCCGGCTGTGCCCTCGGCGTTCTCCGCCGAGGTGAAGTTCGACGGCATAGTCTCGGGTGGCAGCCAGTGGGGGAGCATGCTGATCGGCTCGGAGACGTGGGACACGAGACTCATCGACGGGCAGTTCTACCGACGGACGCTGCCGAGTATCAAATGGGGACATGTGCCGGTCGTCGACTACCTGGTGATCTGTCCCTTGTTCGACTTGCCGTCGACCGACTACCTCGAACTGGAAGCGCCGCTGCCCGCGGACGGAAGCCTGCTGCACTTCCGCTCCACGAGCGTCTGGAACCCGGACATCAGCCGGCTGGCGATGATGGATCTGTCAGGGCTCTACATAAAGCCGGTAACCGATGTTCTAGATTTGTACACCACCTCTAGCGGAACACCGGTCCGGGCCCACTACTCGGGGCAGAACCCGGCTGCCGACGGCACGTGGCTCGTGGACGTCGAGGTGGACTACACGTTCACCAACGTGGGGGTGCCACAGCAGAAGATCGACGTGCCGGGACCGAGCTGGAAGCCGTCGCCGACATCGCCGCCTGAGCACCCGGGCGCTTGACGCTCGTGCCAGCCTAGGTCGCCGCTTCGTCTGAGCGCTGCGCCTGCGCCCCGAGTTCCGCGTTCCACTCCGGGCCCGGGCCGGCGGCCGGCTCCGGCGGCCCCTGATAGGCCGGCAACTCGGAACGCGGCGTGGTCAGGTCGTAGACGATGCCTGGATCGCCCAGCTCGATGTTGCGGTCGGGCACGCCTTCGACGATGAGCGCGGCAACGGCCTCCGCCCCATGGCGGCCGGCGTTTGCCGCCAGCCGCTCCGTGAGAGCCATCGGCACCAGGATCGGGAAGCCGGGCTGGCCCGCGTAGGTCGGTCGAGCGATCGCATCGGGCGTGGCTCCATGCGACTCGACGAGCGAGGTCACGGTTTCCGGATCGACCCAGGCGTGGCGGAACGGCCACATCAGTCCGGCCGTGGTCTCAGCAACCGCCGCCAGTGCGGCTCGCTGACCGGCCACGAACCACGCGATCCCGGGTGGCGCATCCAGGGGGCGGGTGATGGTCACGGGCGAGTCGGCGAGGGCGGCGGCGAGCGACCCGGCGGCATCGTCGGCGACCACGACGATCGGCAACGCGCCCCCGGCCCATGCGGCATGGGTCACCCGGCGGATGGCAGGCTCGCCGTCGGCGTCGGCAAGCGCGGCGGCGAGGTCGGGAACGAGCACGATGGCAGCGACGGTCATTCGGCGAGTGTAGCGCCGGCCCCGTCACCGGGCGACGGCCAACGAACGGAGTGCGCGCGGCCGTTCTTCGTGGTGTGTGCGACAATTCGCCCGCCCATGAGTGACTCTCCTCGTTCCGCCACGCCCTTCGACTTCGACCATCCCGGTCAGGTCCGCTCCGTCGACGCCGCCACGACGGTGCGCTCCGACATCCGCAACGTCGCGATCGTCGCCCACGTCGACCACGGCAAGACCACGCTGGTCGACGCGATGCTCCGCCAGGCCGGCGCCTTTCGCGCCAACCAGGTCGTCATGGAACGAGTCATGGACTCGGGCGACCTCGAGCGCGAGAAGGGCATCACGATCCTGGCCAAGCAGACCTCGGTCGAGTACGAGGGCATCCGGCTGAACATCGTCGATACGCCCGGACATGCGGACTTCGGCGGCGAGGTCGAGCGCAGCCTGAACATGGTCGACTCGGTCCTGCTCCTCGTCGACGCCGCGGAGGGGCCGCTGCCGCAGACGCGCTATGTGCTGCAGAAGGCGATGTCGCACCGCCTACCGGTCGTTGTCGCGATCAACAAGATCGATCGATCGGACGCGCGCTCCGGCGAGGTATTGGACGACGTCTACGAGCTGTTCATGGACCTGGGCGCGGACGAGAAGCAGATCGATTTCCCGGTGGTGTATACGAACGCCAAGGCCGGCACGGCGACGCAGGACCTGGCCCGGCCGGGCACGGATCTGCGGCCGCTCTTCGAGTTGCTGATCGAGCACACGCCGGCGCCGCGCTACATCCCGGACCACCCGTTGCAGTTCCTCGTAACCAACCTGTCGGCCAACGACTACGTGGGGCGGATGGCAATCGGCCGTGTCTGGAACGGGACGATCCAGATGGGCGGGCGAGTGGTCATCGTTAGGGAGGAACCGGAGGATACCTCGGGCGCCATCGAGCCCGGTCGGACCGTCACGCTCACGGGGACCGTGACAAGCCTTACGACGGCACGCGGCATCGAGCGCGTGGATATCGACGAAGCTGGCCCCGGAGACATCGTGGCTGTCGCCGGCATACCCGACGTAACCATCGGCGACACGATCACCGATCCGGGCGATCCACGACCGATGCAGCGCCTGGACCTGGACGCGCCGACACTGAGCATGACGTTCGGGGCGAACACGTCGCCGCTCTCGGGGCGCGAGGGGCGCTACGTCACCAGCCGCCACATCAAGCAGCGACTCGAACGCGAGGTCTTGGGCAACGTCTCCATCTCGTTCCAGCCAACGGACTCCGCCGACACCTACGAGGTTCTGGGCCGGGGCGAGCTGCAGCTGGCGATCCTGATCGAGCAGATGCGGCGCGAGGGATATGAACTGCAGGTAAGCCGGCCCGAAGTCATCTTGCGCACCATCGGCGGCGAGACACACGAGCCCTACGAGCGCATCACGGTCGACATCCCGCCGGACTTCATCGGGCCGGTCCAGGCCGCGCTGGCGGATCGTAAGGGCCGCCTCGAGCAGATGAGCACCGATGCGGACGGCCGGGTCCGGATGGAGTACGTCATTCCGGTCCGCGGCTTGATCGGCTTCCGCGGCCAGCTGCTGACCGAGACGCGCGGCACGGCACTGATGCACCAGATCGGCGAGGGCTACGGTCCGTGGGCCGGCGAGGTCACGCATCGCACCAGTGGTGTGCTCGTTTCCGACCGGCAGGGCACTTCGAACGGATACGCCCTGTACAGCCTCCAGGAGCGGTCCGAGTTGTTTGTCGGCAGCGGCGTGGATGTGTATGAGGGCATGATCGTCGGCGAGAACGCCCGCAACGAGGACATGGACGTCAACGCGACCAAAGAGAAGAAGCTGACGAACATGCGGACCCACTCCCATGACGAAGCCATCCGCCTGACGCCGGCCCGTGGGATCACGCTGGAGTCGGCAATCGAGTTCATCGGAGCCGACGAGCTCGTGGAGGTCACGCCGCGGTCGATTCGGTTGCGTAAGCGCATTCTCTCGCAGCACGATCGACGGCGCGCCGCAGGCAAGGAATACGAACAGCGGCTCACGTCGGAGCGGGACTCGAAGTAAGGCCGACCCGGGACGGTCGGCGCGGCCCTCGCGCAGTCTGATTTCCGGGCGCCTCGGCGTACAATTCGCCCGATGCCGATCTACCTCGACCACGCGGCCACGACCCCATTGCGGCGCGAAGCCCTCGAGGCGATGCTCCCGTACCTGACCGAGGATTTCGGCAACGCCTCCTCGGGACATGGCTTTGGGCGCCGGGCCCGCGCCGGGCTGGACGAAGCCCACGAGAAGGTCGCGGCCGCTCTTGGCGCCACACCGCGCGAGATCGTCTTCACGTCCGGCGGGACCGAGGCGAACAACCTCGCCGTCAAGGGCGCGGCCTGGGCGGGCAAGGCTCGCGGGCATCGCATCGTCACGACGACCGTCGAGCACCATTCCGTCGGGCATACCGTGCGGTATCTCGAGAAGTTCGGTTTCGAGATTGTCGAGGTGCCCGTGGATCGATACGGCCGGGTGGACCCGGACGAGGTCGAAGCGGCCACAACCTCCCGGACGGTCCTCGTCAGCGTGATGCTTGCCAACAACGAAGTCGGCACCATCCAGCCGATCGCCGAGATCGCGGCGCGGATCCGGCGGCACAAGGGAGTGCTGCTCCACACAGACGCGGTCCAGGCTGCGCCGCACCTTGCCATCGATCTCCGCGAGCTGGACGTGGACCTGCTCACCATCGCCGCTCACAAGTTCGAGGGACCGAAGGGCGTCGGCGCCCTGTATGTCCGGCACGGCACGAACATCCTGGCCCAGCAGCACGGCGGCGCACAGGAGCGCTACCGTCGGGCCGGAACGGAGAACGTGGCCGGTGCGATGGGAATGGCCCGCGCTCTGGAACTGGCGGCCGCGGAGCGAGCGGAGACGGCCAATCGGGTCCGCGAATTGCGCGACTCTCTAGCGGCGGCCATCTCCACGGCCGACGGAGTTCAGGCGACCGGCCATCCCACCGAGCGGCTGCCGAGCATCGCCTCGTTCGTCGTGGCGGGAGTCAGCGGTTCGGCCGTGACCGTGGCACTCGATCTTGCGGGCGTCGCCTGCTCCACCGGGTCGGCATGCGTTAGCGGATCGACCGAAGTGAGCCACGTCCTGAGTGCCATGGGTTACCCGGCGGAGGAGGGGCGAGGAGCGCTGCGCTTCTCGCTCGGACGTGCCACAACTACGGCCGAGATATCCGAGGCCGCTCAGGTTGTCATCCGGACACTTGCTCACCAGCGAGAGGCTGCGGCCGAGGTGGGTCTGCAACGCGTCGCCCCGGCTGCCAAGGCGCCAGGGTCGGATCAAAGTGTGGCCGAGGCATCGCTCGGGTGACCGGGCCCGCTCGGGCGAGGGCCCGAGTCCTTGTCGCAATGTCCGGCGGGGTAGACTCGTCCGTCGCGGCTGCGCTCATCAAGTCGGCCGGGGATGAAGCCATCGGCGTCTGGATGCGCCTCAGCGACGTATCCGACAGCCACTCCGAGCTCGAGCGGAGTTGCTGCTCTCTCGACGCGGCCGAAGACGCGCGTCGCGTGGCCTCTCAGCTCGACATCCCGTTCTACATCCTGAACCTGGAGCGCGAGTTCGACGAGGGCGTACTGCAGCCGTTCATGCGGGCATACCTGGAGGGTCGGACGCCCAGCCCATGCGTCGACTGCAACACCGTGGTGAAGTTCGGGGCGCTTCTTGGACGGGCACGCCTTATGTACGAGTGCGACGCCGTGGCCACCGGCCACTACGCCCGAATTGGCCACGACGGCGGTCGCTACCGGCTGTTTCGCGGCCTCGATCAGGCCAAGGACCAGAGCTACTTCCTCTACGGCCTCGGCCAGGAGCAGCTGGCCCATGTCCGCTTTCCGCTCGGGGAGATGAGCAAGCCGCAGGTCCGCGCAGCCGCTCGCGCAATGGGCCTCGCTACTGCCGACAAGCGCGACAGCCAGGAGATCTGCTTCGTTCCGCGCGGCGACTACCGGGACGTCCTGCGAGAGCGAGCCGGCTGGAGGGCCGAACCGGGTCCGTTGCTTGACGTCGACGGGCAGCTGGTCGGGGAGCACTTCGGCGCGGCCGGCTACACGGTAGGCCAGCGGCAGGGGATTGGCGTCGCCCTCGGTGAGCCGCGCTACGTCTGGACGATCGACGCTGACGCCAATGTAATCAAGCTAGGGCGGCGCCAGGACCTCGAGACGCGGACCTTCGAAGTCGAGGAGACGCATTTCGTGTCCGGCGAACCACCCGCAGACGCACCAGGCGGGTCGAGCGAGGCCTTCCGTGCTGAGATCCAGATTCGACATCGAGGAAAGCCGGCGTCGGGGATGCTTCGACAGCTAGACTCGTCCCGCTGGGCAATCGAGACCGACGAACCGGTCTGGGCGGCTGCCCCCGGCCAGGCTGCCGTCTTCTACCGGGGAGACGTTGTCCTGGGCGGCGGGCGCATCGTCCGATCGGACGAATCCGTAGGCTGACCGGCTCCCTATACTCGGCGCGTGTCTATCGGCCCCGCGGTAATCCTCTCTCTGCTCGTCGGCGGGTTTCACACCGCCCTCTTTATGTTCCTGCGTGGGCGTGGCGGCGGACAGCTGTACATCGCCTACGTGGCCGCGGCGCTCGGCGCCTGGGCCGGCGACGCCATCGGCGGGCGCCTCAGCATCGATCCGATCCGCATCGGCGACTTCCACGTGATCGCGGCGTCTGTGGTGGCCTGGGCTGGGATCATCTTCGTCGAGGTGCTGTTCATCCTCGGTCCGTCAGCCGACGAGGACCTGGACCTGTGATCCGCTTCCTTGTCGGCCGCCTGCTAATTCGCCGCATGGAGCCCGCTAATCCGGACGTGAGGCTCGTTGCGTTTGCCCGTGGCCTTGTCCTCGGCGCGCTGGTCGGCGCCGCCATCGCGGGTTCGAGCGTCTGGAGAAGGCGGCGCGGCGACTGAGGGCGGTGCCGCCCGCGCCGTTGCGCCACCGTTTGGTACCGTTAGCACCGATGCCTGACCTGTCGATTCCCTACCTCACCGCGGCCGAGGTGCGCCGCCGTTACGTCGAGTTCTTTGCAGCGCGCGGCCACCACAAGGTACCAAGCGCGTCCCTCGTGCCGGCCGGCGACCAGACGCTGCTCTTCACCAACTCGGGGATGGTCCAGTTCAAGGACGTCCTGACCGGGCGCGAGAAGCGCAGCTACATCCGAGCGACCGACTACCAGCGCTGCCTGCGGGTTGCCGGCAAGCACAACGACTTCGAGGAAGTGGGCCGTACGACGCGCCATCACACCTTCTTCGAGATGCTGGGCAATTGGAGCTTCGGCGACTACTTCAAGCGGGACGCCATCCGCTGGGCCTGGGAGCTCCTGACCGAGGTGTTCGGCCTCCCGGCCGATCGAATCGGCGTAACGGTCTACAAGGACGACGACGAGGCTTACAACATCTGGCACGACGAGATCGGCGTTCCCGCGGAGCGCATCGCTCGCTGGGGCAACGTGGAAGATGGCGATGACGCCAACTTCTGGCGCATGGCCGAGACCGGCCCGTGCGGCCCGTGCTCTGAGCTGCACTTCGATCGCGGTGTGGAATTTAGCGAAGGGCCGCACTGCATACCGGACCACTCGGAGAACTGCCCGCGCTGGCTCGAGGTCTGGAACCTGGTCTTCATGGAGTTCGACCAGCGCGCCGACGGGACCCGCGTACCGCTGCCGATGAAGTCGGTGGACACCGGTATGGGCCTGGAGCGCCTGACCAGCGTCATCCAGCAGGTTTCAACGAACTACGACACGGACCTCTTTACCCCGATCCACGCCGCGATGCGCGATCTCCTGGGCCACGACCCCGAAGCCTTTGAGGCGGAGCGGTTCAGCTACCAGGTTATCGCCGACCACTCCCGGGCAATCACGTTTCTCGTCGCCGACGGCGTGGCTCCGTCCAACGAAGGTCGCGGCTATGTGCTGCGGCGCATCTTGCGGCGCGCCGTCCGCCACGGTCGGCTCCTGGGGCGGCGCGAGCCGTTCATGGACGTCACCGCGGGCGTCGTCATCGACGTGATGAAGGGCGCTTACCCATATCTCGACGAGAAGCGCGACAAGATCCTGAAGGTGATACGCCAGGAGGAGGCCCAATTCGCCCGAACCCTCGAGACGGGCACGAGCCATCTCGATGCGGCCCTTGCGCCGCTTGCCAGAGGTGAGCGCGTCATCGGTCGGCTGCCCGACAGCCTGCCGGCCGCTGCCCCGGTGCTGGCCGGCGACGTCGCGTTCCGGCTCCACGACACGTACGGCTTCCCTGTGGATCTCACCGTGGACATGGCCGCGGAGTATGGGGTGCGCGTGGACCGAGAGGGATTCACGCGGGCCATGGTCGAGCAGAAGGAGCGCAGCCGCAAGGGCACGAAGGCCGAGCTTTCACGCAACGCCGAACTGGGCGACCTCTACCAGGCGATCCTGCGCCGCGGCGGCGAGACGAAGTTCCTCGGCTACGACGGCACAGAGGCCGAAGCCCGAGTTGTTGCCATCGTTCGCGACGGAATGGAATACCAGGAACTGACCGGGCAGGGCGAAGCCGAGGTCGTGCTGGACCAGACTCCGTTCTACGGCGAGGGCGGCGGCCAGGTTGGCGACCGCGGTGAGATCCTTGAGGCCGGTGGCGGCAGCGGGCTCTTTACAGTGGAAGACACCCAGAAGCCCATCGCGGGGCTGTTCGTGCATCGCGGCAAACTCCACGGCCGGCTCCGCGTCGGCGACACGGTAACGGCCCGCGTCGACGCCGAGCGGCGCGCCCGAACGATGCGGAACCACACGGCTACACACCTGCTTCACCGAGCCCTGCGTAACGTCGTCGGGCCCGATGCGCATCAGGCTGGCTCGCTCGTGGCGCCGGACTATCTCCGCTTCGACTACCCGCTGGATCGCGCGCTCACCACGGACGAGAAGCGTGCCATCGAGGACGAGGTTCGCAAGATCGTCCGCGACGATCGCCCGGTGACGACCACGGTTCAGGCTACGGCCGATGCCATCGCCGCCGGGGCGGACGCCTTCTTCGACGAGAAGTATGGGGAGCGGGTGCGGACGGTCCGCGTCGCGGGCTACTCCCTCGAGTTGTGCGGCGGCACCCATTGCTCGGCATCGGGCCAGATCGGCAGCTTCGTCATCACCGCCGATCGCAGCATCGGCGCGGGCACTCGGCGCATCGAGGCCGTGACCGGGGACGGCGCCGATGCGCTCATCCGCGAGCGGCTCGCCCTGCTGGATCGCCTCGGTGAATCGCTCGGCGTAGCCTCCGTCGAGGCCGCACCGGAGCGAGTGGCGGCTCTCCAGGAAGAGCTGCGCGAAACGCGGCGCCGGCTCCGTGCCGGAGGCAGCGGCCTGCCCAAGGCCGCCGAGCTCGCCGCGGGCGCCAAAGAGGTCGCGCCCGGCGTCAGGCTGGTCGCTCAGTCGAACGCCTTCGAGTCCGCAGAGCAGTGGAAGAGCTATGTCAAGGAGATCCGCGCAGCTCTCGGGCCCGGTGTGATCGCCCTAGCTTTCGACGCTGAGGCGCCGCAGCTATTCGTCACCGTGAGTCAGGACCTGGTCGAGCGTGGCATATCCGCGGGTGAGCTCGTCAAGGTCGCGATGACGTCCATGGCAGGCCGCGGCGGCGGTCGACCGGAGATGGCACAAGGCATGGGAACTCGCCGGGATGGCATAGCAGCGGCTCTGAAGGCCATCGCGGATACACTAGGAACCACAGGAAAGTAGCCGACAGATAGGGGAGCGGCCGTGGCGTTCTGGCGCAGGATATGGGGCCGTGAGGAGGAATCGGCCCTTGCCGCCTGCACCGCCCTGGACATCGGGACCGAGTTTGTAAAAGCCCTTGTCTTCGAGATAGGAGACGGGGGCATCGGTACGGTCCGCGGGGTCGGGCGGAAGCGCCAGGGACTGGCCCATATGCAGTCGGGCACGGTGACCGACATCAACGCCGTCGTCGACAACTGCTCGGTGGCGCTCCAGGAAGCCGAGGAGATGGCCGGTTTCAGGCCGACTCAATGCGTGATCGGCATCGCCGGCGAGCTGGTCAAAGGCTTCACCACGACCCATTCCAAAGACCGCAAGCGCGCCGACGTGCCGATCACGGACGCCGAGTTGCAGAAGCTGATCGACAGCGTCCAGCGTGAGGCTCTCCGCGAGGCCGAACGAGCCATCACCTGGGAAACAGGCCTGCCGCAGGTCGACGTCCGCCTGGTGCACGCCGCCGTGACCGCGGCCCAGATCGACGGCTATCCGGTCACGAATCCGGTCGGCTTCCAGGGCCGCCACGTCAAGATAAGCGTCTTCAACGCGTTCGCGCCGCTGGTGCACCTGGGCGCCCTCCAGACCGTCGCGCAGCAGCTGGAGCTGGACCTTCTCGAGATCGTCGCGGAGCCCTATGCCGTTGCTCGCGTGCTGGCGAGCGAGCAGGTCCGGCAGTCCGGGGCGTTGTTCGTGGACATCGGCGGCGGCACGACGGACGTGGCCCTTGTCCGGCACGGTGGTATCGAAGGGACCCGTATGTTCGCGCTGGGCGGCAGGGCGTTCACCAAGTCCATCGCCGACCGTCTGGATCTGCCGTTCCCTCGAGGCGAGGAAGTGAAGCTTGACTACTCCCGAGGCACACTCGTGGAGCGTCGCGCCGAAGTGGCCCGAATCGTCGCCGATGATGTGGCCATATGGGCAGCCGGCGTCGAGTTGGTGATGGATGAACTCGCCGCCGGTGATCTCTTGCCGGGGCGCATCTACCTGTGCGGCGGCGGCTCCCATCTGCCGGAGATGGGGGCTACGCTCCGGAGCGAGGAGTTCTGGAGGCGCCTGCCGTTCAGCCGGCCACCAGAGGTCGTGATCATGGCCCCTGATCAAGTCGAGCGAATCAAGGACGGTACTCACCTCCTTGTCGATCAGCAGGACGTGACGCCTCTCGGCCTGGCATACCAGGCCATCGAACTCCAAACCAATGAAGATCCACTGGATATCGCCTTGCGGCGAGTTCTCCGTGCCATGAAGATGTAGCCGATGGCCATCTACTACCTGGACGCCGACGACGAGATCACCTCGGCGGCGGCTCGCATCCGTGACTCCTCGGACCCGCGCATTGCCCTGGTGCTGTCGGGCGGCTCGCGCGTGGCGACGTCGCGGATCAACTTCAGACTGCTCGCCGGTGAGGCCAAACATCGCAACAAGCGTCTGGCGATCATCGCCGCGGACCCGACAGTCCAATCCGTCGCCAGGTCTGCTCAGCTGCCCGTCTACGCTAGCGTCGCCGAATATGAGAACGCCGAAGCCACTCTGGCCGCCGCCGCGCACGGGCGGCCGCCGAACTCGGTCACCGCGGCCGCCCTCGATGAACTGGCCCTGACTGTTGGCCCCGGTGGACTGCCCGCTCGGTCGACGACCGGCGCGCCCCCGTACCAGAGCGGGTCTTCATCGCAGGGCCGGGCGAGAATCCGCCGGACACCGCGTCTTCTGGTTGCCGCAATCGCGCTCGTCGCCGTTGTTGCGGTCGCCGCTGCCGGCTTCATCTTGTACCCGAGCGCCGACGTCATCCTTACCCTGCGGCAGGACCCGGTCGGGCCGATGACTCTGAGCGTCAACGTAGACCCCAACGTTGCCGCGGCGAACGACCAGGCGGGCGTCGTGCCTGGCCTGAACAAAGCCTTCTCCGTCAACGCCTCCGGAACCTACGACGCCACGGGCGTGAACGTCGTAGAGACGGCGGCGAAGGGAACGGTCACGTTCACGAGCATCAATACGGTGTCGGCGGTGCCGGTGGCAGCAGGCACTCAGATCTCAACTGCCGCAGGCATCACCTTTGCCACCACTGTCACTGTCACCGTTCCGAGGGCCACCGTTTCGGCCGACTACAAGCTGACTCCCGGGGAGGTCGACGCCCCTGTGCAGGCGGTAACGAAAGGCACCTCGGGCAACGTGGCGACCGGCTCGATCGTGAGGGTTCCGTCAGACCTGGCACCCTTCCAGATCACCGTCAAGAATGCTGGTCCGACCACCGGCGGCACGCACACGGAAACGCCCAAGGTCCAGCAGTCCGACGTCGAAGCGGCCCAGGCAGATCTGTGGGCCCAACTCGAGGCCAGCTTCCAGACGGCCATCGAGGCGCCAGGAGCGGTTCCGTCCGGCTCCACGATGTTCGCCCAAACGGCGAAACTCGGAGTCGCAACCTGCAACCCGGACCCCTCGGCACTTGCGGGCCAAGGCGTCGCGTCCTTCAAGATCGACTGCCAGGACAGCGGCAGCGTGATCGTAGCCAACATGACGAGCGTCAGCGACCTCGCCAAGCGTCGCATCCGGGCGTCCGTGAAGACCGGCTACTCCCTCGTTGAGAGCTCAGTAGTCGCGAAGGCGGGCACTCCCGAGGCGCAGGGGTCGATTCTCGTCGTACCGGTGACTGTCCAGGCGATCCAGGTGCCGGTCGTCGACGTCAACAAGCTGCGCAGCGCCATCGAAGGCAAATCGCTGACGGAGGCACGCACGCTCCTGGCGCAGTACGGCAAGGTCGAGATATCGCTCTCTCCGAGTTGGGCATCGACGGTGCCGATCTTCGACTTCCGGGTCGATATCCAGGTGGTCGTGCCGGAGGCGAAGGCGAGCGGCAGTCCGGCGGCCGGACTGCGCGCCTCACCGAGCCGCGCAGGCGGGGTGAACGGCGGGGGCGGCGGCGTCCCCACGAGCGCCGCTGTTCCGACGAGTGCCCCTGCCACCAGTCCGGCTACAGCGCCACCATCGAACCCCGCGGCAGTCTCTCCAATCCCGAGCGTGATGGAGTCGCCATCGTCGCCTCCGACGCCGACCGTCAAGCCCTCCAGCTTGCCATCTCCTACTGGCACGGCCGCCACCCCGCCGAGTCCGACGCCCTGATGCCGCTGTCCCGGGATCTGCCGGCCGGCGGCCGGCGGCGCATCGTCGGCATCGACCTTGGCGAGCGCCGCATCGGGGTGGCCATCGGCGATCCGGCAGCGCTCACGGCCTCCCCCTTCGCGACGCTGAGCCGAGGGAAGACCGTCATCGACGACGCGGCGGCGATAGCGCACATCGCGGCGGAGCAGGGAGCCGGGGCGCTCGTCGTGGGACTGCCGATCAATATGGACGGCAGCGAGGGCCCACAGGCGGCCCGGACGAGGGAGTGGGCCGTAGCCGTGGCTACCGCGACGGGGCTCGCCTTGAGATACCGTGACGAACGTCTGACAAGCGAGCGGGCCGAGAGTCGAATCGGCAAGGCCGGCCGCGGTCGATCCGGCGGCCCACCGAGCGCTGCCCAGCGAGAAGCGTATCGTGCCCGGATCGACAGGGAGGCGGCGGCCTTGATTCTGCAGGATGATCTGGACGCCACGTCGGTCGAGAACGCTCAGCGGAGACCAGGATGACGCTACGAGGCGGCTACAAGCCGAGGGCCAGCGGTTCGGGCCGCGCGCCGGCAGACCAGGCGCGGCGCATGGTGGTCGACCCCGGCTGGGACGACTACAGCCCGCCGACTCCACAGGACATCGCCGCGGGGCGCAAACCCGAGCCGTTCGAGACCCGCCGGGACTATCGTAAGAGCCGGTCTGGTGGATGGCGTCGGCTGCTTGGCTTCGCCATCCTCGCGACGGTAGTTGGCGGCCTCGTGCTGGGCGGCCTCGACCTCATCGCCCGCCCGCTCGCTGTCAGTGCCATCGTGGACTGGGCGGCAGAGAACCCCACGGCCCTGAAGGTCCCGTTCGTTTCGGACATCGTCAGGGGAGAGCTCTGGTCGAGCATCAGCCGTCCTGTCAATGCCAAAGACACCAAGCCCGTTCCTATCATTATCCCCGTGAACGCCACGCCGCCAGAGATCGGAGATCTCCTCGTGCAGAACGGCGTAATCGCCGACACGCGGGCTTTCGTCTACGAAGCCATCCAGAAGGGCGTCACCGCCGACTTCCAGGTTGGCCGGCACGTGCTCACAAAGTCGATGAACGTCGATCAGATCATCGCTACGCTGGTCGAGCCGCCGGTAGCGCCACCGCGCGTTCGGATTCTCTTCCGAGAGGGACTGAGGATTGAGCAAATGGTGGCCGAGCTGGAATACCTTGAGGCCCATCCCGCCGACGCGACCGCTCCTCTGACGATGAACGTGAGCCAGTTCTACGAGCTGGCGACTCATCCGACCGCCGACCTAACAGGCCCCTACACCTGGCTGAAACTCCCCGCAGGAGCCTCATTGGAGGGCTTTCTCTTCCCGGCGACATACGAGGTAGCACCCGACACGACACCCGATCAGCTGCTGAGAATGCTCCTGGACGCGTTCGCCAACCATGCGCCGCCTGAGCTACTGAAGCTGACCCCGGACCAGATCTACCAGAAAGTCCAGATCGCCTCGCTGGTAGAAACGGAGGCGAAGGTCGAGTCCGACCGGGCTCTCATTGCCGGCGTCTATGTGAACCGCCTGAACCCCAAGCTGTGGCCGACCGGACTCCTCGACGCCGACCCGACGCTTAACTACGCCAACGACTCGGTCTGGCTGGATTCCCATTCGATCGAGAACTGGGTGGGGTACACGTTCTGGAACCCCATCAAGACGAGCGGCGCCTTGAGCCAGGTCGTCTTTCCCGTGAAATACGCCTCCTTCAACACATACCACCATGCCGGACTGCCGATCAGTCCGATCTGCTCGCCCAGCGCTCCGTCGCTTGACGCGGCGATGACGCCGGACACGGCCGATGGCTACCTCTACTTCCTGGCCAAGAACGACGGCAGCGGAACGCATGCGTTCGCCAAGACTCAGGCGGAACAGGACGCCAACCTCAAGAAGTACGGCTACACGAAGTAGGGGACCGCGCACGGCCCGGCTCGGCAGTCGGCCGATTTCGTGCGCCTCTGTGGTGGCATCCGCCTGCGTCGCGGCTACCATGGCCCCATGACGAAACTCGTTCGGAATCTGCCTCATCCGGCGGACTTTCCGGCGCCCCCGAGCGAAGGCGATCGGGGGCGGTGGGCCGATGCTGATGCCGAGGCCAGACCCACTCGACTTGGTCGCCTGAGGGCTCGGATGGCGTCGGAGGGCGTCGAGGCCTACTTCGGCATCCGGCCCGAGCACATGCGCTACCTGACGGGCTTCGCCCTTGACGACGGCGAAGACCGGCTCGCCGGCAATTCCGGCCGATTCCTCGTCTCGGGCCAAGAGGTTATCGTTCTTGCGGACAGCCGCTATCGGCTCCAGGCGATGGCGCAGGCTTCAGCCGCCCGCATCGAGCCTACGACTCACGATCTTGCCGCGGCGTGGCCCCATGTGGTGGCGAGTTTGGGTGCGCGGAGAGTGGCCGTGGAGTCGACCGCGGTGAGCCACGAGCAGTGGGGCCGGCTGGAGGTCGCGGCACCGGAAGTCCGGTTGGTCGAGGCCGTCGGTTGGGTCGAGGAAGATCGAGCGGTCAAGGAGCCGTCGGAAATCGAGCGCGTCAGGTCTGCCTGCGCGGTTGCGGACCGAGCCCTGGCCGCCATCCTGCGTCGCATCAAACCCGGCCAGACGGAACGGGAACTGGCCCTGGCTCTCGAGTGGGAGATGCGCACGGGCGGCGCCGACGCCCTTGCCTTCGGGGTCGCGTGCCTGGCCGGCCCAGACGCGGCCCTGCCGCACGGGTCTCCGTCCGAACGCGAGGTTCGCATCGGCCAGGTTCTGCTGTTCGACTTCGGAGCCACCGTGGACGGCTATCGCAGCGACATGACGCGGACGTTGTTCGTCGGCGAGCCAAGGCCGCGCGACCTGGAGATCTACGAAACGGTGGCCGCGGCGCAGGCCGCCTCGGTCGCGGCACTGGAGGCGGCGCTCGGCGCGCATGGCCCCGCACCGAGCGGTCGAGCTGTGGACGCCGCCGCGCGCCAGGTCATCGAGGCCGCAGGCCACGGCGAGCACTTCGGCCACGGGACCGGTCACGGCATCGGCCTGGCAACGCACGAGCTGCCGTCGCTGAGTCGCGCCGCCCCCGACGAGCCGCTGCCCAGTCCAACCGTCTTCAGCGTCGAACCCGGTATCTATCTTGACGGCGAGACAGGCGTTCGCATCGAAGATCTCGTCCTTTTCGACATGACTCGCGCCGACCTTCCGCGACTGACCGGTTTCCCGCCAGACGTGCTCGTCGTGGGTGTCTGAGCTTTCGGGCCGTATCCTCGGCTACAATCGGGCCTCGACAGGCACGATCGATACACGTTCCGCCTTCATGCTGAGGAGCCCTCCGCCACCATGATTTCAACAAGCGACCTGCACAAGGGCGTGGTCATCGAGCTCGACGGCGACCTGTGGCAGATCCTCGACTACCACCATCTCAAGATCGGGCGAGGCTCGGCCCAGGTCCGCATCAAGCTCCGAAACGTCAAGCGCGGCGCGACGGTCGAGCGCTCGTTCCAGGCCGGCGACCGCTGGCCGCGCGCCCAGCTGGACCACCGCCAGATCCAGTTCATGTATCAGGACGGCGACGACTACCACTTCATGGAGACCGAGAGCTACGAGCAGTTCAGCGTGCGAGCCGAGCAGCTCGATGACGCGGTCAACTACCTGA